>SWCB01004355.1_pt1 | contig 135161 bp, 127 predicted proteins | sample 4692901 | NCBI WGS metagenome assembly SWCB01 (sample SAMN10267276, study PRJNA491770) | bioreactor metagenome | isolation source: DHS bioreactor inoculated with subseafloor sediment | place: Japan: off Shimokita Peninsula | collected 2006-08 | reverse complement strand
GGGGTAACGGTCACGAGCCATAGCCGGTCCAGAAGGCCCGCGGGGGCGCCCTGATCGGCGTATTGGTAATACACGATCGTCACGGCATCGCCGCTGTCATCGATCGCGGGGCCGCTGCCGCAGCCGCCAGTGCCGGCGCTCAGGTGCACGTCCGTGGGAAGGCCGCTCGCTGTGAGGTCGAGCGTCTGCCACGCGGCGCCATCGTTGGTCATGTGCAGGGTGGTCACCGTGTCGTAGGGAGCGAGGAACAGCGCACCCGCGCCGGTGAAATCGTAGAAGTCCGCCTCGGGGTCCGCCCCGGCGGGCAAGGGGATCTCGGTCCATTCGAGCCCCACGGGGACGGCAGGCTCTGGAGCCACGCTTGGAGCCGATGCTTGGGTTGCCTGGGGCGCGTCGCTGGGCTGTAGCGCCGGATCGCCGCCCGAGCATGCCGTCAGGAAGGCAATAGCTACGGCGGCTGCGATCGGAAGTTTGGGACGTGTGGGGTGACGCGTAAGAGACGTGGGGGACATCGCGGGGCTCCTTAGCCTGTCGACTGTGCCTAGAGTGCCAGGCGTGGCGCGGCCTGGGCAAGGGAGTCCTTGTTGAGGCGCCCTTGCGGGTCCCCGGGCGCATGCAAGGATGGCCCCAGAGGGGGCAACCATGAGCCACGAAACACGCGGGACGATGCGTGCCGCACTCGCCTGGCTCGCGCACCCGGTGTCAGTGGTGGCGCTCGCGGTGCTCGTGCTCAACGACCACGTCCTCAAGCAGGCCTACGGCACATGGTGGACGGGCAAGCTGTCCGATGTTGCCGGCCTCGTCTTCTTCCCCGCGCTCGTCGCGGTGACGATCGCTGGGATTGGAAGTGTCACGGGTTTGGCGGTGAGCAGGCCCGATCTTGCCGCCGTCGCGGTCGCCGGCCTGGGGTTCGTGTGGGTCAAGGCGACGGTGGTGGGCGCCGCGGTGGCCTCAGCTGTACTCAGCGGCTTGGCCGGGCCCAGCGTTATTCGCGCCGATGTCACTGACTTGCTCGCGTTGCCGGCGTTGGGCCTCGCGGCGTGGGCCGCCGGGGCGAGCACGTCGAGTCTGAAGCGGGCCGGTGACGAGCACCTCGCGCGCCGTTCCGACGGTTCCAAGCGATTACGCCGCGCGTTTGGTGTGGCGCTGGTACCGGTGGCGCTCTTGGCCTCGGTGGCGACGGGCCCGGGTCCACGTCCCGAGGCGTCCGTTGTTGATACCGGTGCCGATGGTTGGGTTGTGGTGACGCGCGGGTGTGGTGGCGGTGAGTGCAGCAGCGACTTCGCATATCGGCTGAGTGACTACGGTTGGCTGAGGGCTGACCTTCCTGGAGGCGGTGCACATCCCGTGAACCTCGCGTGCTCGACTGTGGAGCCCGAGACATGCTTCCGAACCGTGCCAGATCGCCTCGCTGTAGAGCAATCGAGCGATGGTGGAGACACGTGGAAGAAGGCGTGGGCCGCTAGCAGTGAGGACATGCGTGCGCTGCGGGACGCCTACGCACAATTGCTCACGGATCAAGAAGACCACTTGGTGAGTTCGGGCGTCGGCGTGTTTGATGGTGCAGACGGCATGACCGTGGTGGTGGGAAACCAGGTCGATGGACTACTTGTGCGCGGGCCCGATGGCGACTGGGAGCGCGTGGCATTCCGGCCCTTGAGTTGCTGTGAGGGGTGGGGCTATGTGCCACTGCCCACGCGGTGGATGCCCTACGGGTCGAGCGTGCCACCGGCCGTTGGGTGGGCATTGGCCGCCATAGTGGTCACCGGCACGGCTTCTCTCTTGACCGCGCGCCGACGCTTGCGGCAGGCTGCGGGCGCCCAAGTAACGTCTCGCGAACGTGGGGCTTGGTGGTTGACGGCGGCAGTGGCCGTGGCCGCTGCCACGTTTGGAGTGGCGACGGGGCCGCTCGTGTCCACGGCTGAGTCGATCTATGAGCCCGTTTTGCTAGCGAGCGCCCTGTCCGTCGCTGCGGGGCTCGTGTGTGTGATCCTGGGCCTGGGCGCGATCTCGGCGGCGGATGCGTGGTCGCGCCGGTTGTGGTGGCGGCTTTCGCTGATTGCGCTCGCGATCGCTGTGGCGGTGGGCGCCATGGTCTTTGCAGTGCCAGGCGCGGGGTGGTGGGACCTAGCGGTGGCCAGCGTCGTTGGCGTGGCGGGCGTGTGGGTTGGCGCTCGGGTGATCGAGGATCGTGCCAAGGCCTGGAGAATCACGCCGCTGGTGGACCCGCCAACGCAGGCTCAGATCGAGGGGGTTCTGGCGGAGGCACGAGCCGCTGACGAAGCAGAGGCGCCGCCCACCGAGGTGCAGGGTACGCGCCAATGGACGGCCAACGACGCCGTGGTACTCAGGTGCGTGGGGCGCGGCTGGGACTCGGTCGAACTGTGGTGGCTACTGGATACCGCCGGGAGGCTCGGCGTCACATACCCGACCCGAAGGCAACTCGAGGCGAGCCTGGGTGCCCTGGAGGCATCGGGCCTTGTGAAGACTGTGCGACCTGGCTGGTTTGCTGCGACGCGCACGGGCCGTGGGGTGCTGCGAAGGGGCCGGTCGCTGCGCGGGTGGCGTCGAGTGTTGGATGCAACGGACGCGCTGTTGGGAGCACTTCACGATGTCGAATGCATCGGCGGCCGGGTTCCTCTCACTCAAGACGCGTACGACCGTGCGTTGCAGAGGCACTTGAGCTGATAGCGACTCCCGGAACTACTGCTCGCCTCCTAGATGCGGCGCGACGCGGGCGCGGCAAGCAGTCTCGAGTCGTGCGATCTGGGCCTCGGGGCTCATGCGCCGGAGACAAGAGGGGCCGCCCTGACGCCGCTGGTTTGTCCAGACTGATGTGTCGAGGCGGCCCCATCTCGCGTACCTAGGACGGGGAGACGTTGCGCTCAGGTACTGGAGCCTGTTCCGCGTCGGGCGCCTTGCCGTGGCGGAAACTTGTCGCGGCCTTGCCGGAGTCGAGTTGCCACATGTGCCAGAACAGGAACGGGACTGCTCCCACGAGGTTGGCGATGCCCCACCACTTGAGCACGGTCTCGTTGTGCCAGCTGGACGCATCCATGACCTTGGGAAAGAAGTCGGCCGTGGCACGCAGAAGAAGGTGCATCGCGAGCGTGTAGACCCGGGCCATCACGTACAACTCGGGGCGCTTCTTGATGAGCGGGTAGATCTCGGCAGCGAGCAAGATGACCACGCTTGAGGCAAAGTACTTGGGGGCCTCGGCGTAGACAAAGGCCGCGTTCCACGACGTATAGAGAAGGTTCCACGCGATCGTGGTGTACGCGATGAGATCCGCCCCGCCGGTGCGTTCGATCTTCCAGTACTTGGGCACAAACGGGATGGTGGCGCACAGGATGAGGCCCACGATGGCGTTGGGGTAGTTGCCCAACTGGATGTCCTTGACCGTGGCCTCGGCGATGTTGAGGAACAGGATGCCGTAGAAGAACCACACGAAGCCAGGCTTCTTGACCGTGTCCCAGAAGCGGCCGGTGCGGTTCTCGTGCACGGCAAGGCGGGCAAGGCCCACCACGATGGTCGGCAGGATCACGGACAGGATCTTGAACCATCTGAACCAGCCGTCAACGCCGCCGGTGAGAATCCACAGCGGGAACGTCAGAAGCGTCGCGATCCAGAAGTAGGCGGAGGCCTTGGGGTGCTTGCGGAAGTAGTCCACCACCCAGAGGAGGAAGACGAAGTACAGGGGCATCGAGATGGCGTATGACCACCATGGCAGGTCCATGAAAAGATCCCTTCAATCAGCGTGTCCGCAATCGCGCGGCCTTTGCATTAAACGGACACCAGTGTCCGTTAAGATGAAAGCCTCTCATCTCCTACCGCGTGCCGGTAGGGACCATGGCCCCAACCAGGGATGGAGCACCATGACCCAACGCAGCGATGCCCGCCGAAACCGCACCGCGATTTTGCAGGCTGCCGCAGAGGTGTTCGCTGCAGAATCCGTCACCGTGCCCCTGCAGCGCATCGCGGAGCGCGCGGCTGTGGGTCGCGGCACGTTGTATCGCCACTTTCCTGACCGCTATGCGCTCGTGGCGGCTCTGTACGAAGAGCGCCTGGAGCGATACGAGCAGCTGGTGGAGCAGGAGCGCAGCGACCCGGCGATCGCGCTCATCGTCATGGCGGCCATCACCGAGGAACAGGGCCGCATCCCCGGACTGTTCCGGCTGATCTTTGCCGATGGTCCTGGCCGCGCCTACCTTGACCCCCTGTGGCAACGGTCCATCACGTTGCTTGAGGAGCCGCTGCGGATCAGTCAGGCGGCCGGTGTTGTGCGTGCTGAGCTCACCGTTGACGACCTCTTGATGGTGGTCGGCATGGTGTTCGGCGTGGTCAATAGCCCTGCGGGGTTGGCCGGCCCGGCATCGGCCCAGCACGCCCTGGAACTTGTGCTGACGGGCCTGCGGCCTCGGGCGTAATTCTCGGTACACACAGTCCGATGCGAACGGCGCACGTTTCGATGTGGGCGGCGCAAGCGCGGTTCTACGTGACGTCGGGCACCAAAGGCGCGGACGCGATGCGCTCGCGGCACGCGGTTTCGAGCCGGGAGATCTGCGCGTCGGGAGTCATGCGGCGAATCCTTGCCAGCGACGCCTCGAACGCCCCCTGGTCACGCTCGACGGCCGCGGCCACCAGCGTTTCAGGTGCGGCCTGCATGATGTCGGCCGGGTCCGTGTTTCTTTGCGCGCCTTCGATGACGTGAATGGCGGCCGTGTCCCAATCGCCCGTGACGGCGGCCGCAATGGCAAGAGCGGCGTGGGCCCGCGCACAGTGGGGAGCCTGGCTCACTGCGGTTGTCGCAAACTCGAGAGCCGCATGCGGGTCCCCCGTGAACGACTCGAACTCGGCCAGGCGTTCGGCACCCTGGTGCTGGAACGGGTAGTCGTCGTAGAGCTTGCGGGCCACCTCGCCCGCCTCCGTTGTGAGGCCGTTGTCAAAGAGCGCGGCGTGCAGAGACGCCAGTACCGCGCGATCGTGAGGGGCGAATGCCGCGGCGCGCCGGGCACACGTGAGCCTCTGGGCCGCATCGGGGATGAGCTCCGCGCAGCACACCAGGGCCGCCACGTTGTCGCCAGCAATCTCGCCGATGCCCTCAAACTCCTGCAGCGCTAAACGGGCGCGCACCTCTAGCTCAACGGCCCGTTCCGGCTTGGCTTCGAGTTCGGCGGCACGCCTGCAAGCCGTCGCCACCAGGTCGGCACCAACGCCGGCGCCAAGCGTTGCGATCTGGGCCGCGATGCGGGGTTGAGCGGCCACCTCGGGGCGGTACTCGAGCAGGGTCGCCGCTCCTCGCGCATTGCCCGCATGCACCTGCACACTGAGCCAAAAGAGCACGTCGTCAGGATTGACCCACGAGGGCGTGAAGCTCACATCCAAGCCTGCGATGCGTGCGTATCTGGACGCCAGCACGTGGTCCATGAGCACTGCGGCGTTGGCGCGCGCGGGGCTTGTGTGGAAGGCCGCTTGCTCTGCCGCGATCGCCTTTGCCTCGGGGATTCTCCCTAGTTTGGTCAACGCGAATGTGCGCAGCGCGTAGGTGGCAGGGGATGGCTCACGGGCGGAGGTGGCAAGCTCGAGCGCTCGGTCCGGATCGCTGTCTACGATCATCCAACCCAGGTCGGTGGCCACACCAGAGGCCCATGGCACCAGCCGGTGGGTGCGCTCCGTGTGAAGCAGCGCCTCCTCGGCATTCGCGGGCGTGGATCTGATCGTGCGTGCCAGTGCAAAATGGGCCTCGGCGTCGTGGGGCGCCGTGTTCAGCCGTTCGCGCAACAACGCCACCGCGTAGCCGGAGAGATCATGCTGTTCCAGCACGTCGCACACGCCATACATCACAGAGGCGTCGGCCGCGCGACTGCGTGCCAGCGTGACCAAGGTGCGCGCGGCATCGGGACCCGAGCGTCCCGCGTGTTCCACAGCGTCAAAGATTGCGCCTGCTGGAAGACGCGGTTCGAGCCCACCATCGAGGGCGACACCGCCTGCGTCGATGATGTCCTGATGGCTCCCTAGCCGAGCGATGAGGTGCAACACCGTGGACCAGACATCGGGAGCCATGGCGCCTGCGGAGGCGACCCGCATTGCGAGCGAGAGCGCTGAGGCGTCGCCCGTTGCCTCGAGTACGTGCGCCAGACGCACCGACGGCAAGAACCAGGCGGGGGCCTCCTTGGCAGCGGCCTCGTAGGCCGTGCGGGCCGCGGCGAGGTCGCCGGCAATGAGGAGGTAGTCACCGCGGGCGATCAGCACATTGGCGTCTAGAGGCGCCATCTCGGCGGCCGCTTCAGATACCTGGGCGGCAAGGGCGGTCACGGTGTCGAGGTCGAGTGGCAGCAGATCGGGGGTGCCGTCCACGGGGCCCAGCATCAGCGCGGCCTCGCTAGTCCCCAGGCGCCCCTGTGCTCGCAGTCGCTCCGCTAGATCGTCAACGACCACTCGAGCCAGCGCGAAGGTCGCGGTGGGGTTGGTAGGGGCGCGAAGAATCGCGTCGTTGGCGTAGCGGTAGGCCAGGACCCTGTCTCCCGCGCTCGCGAGGTTGAGTGCCAACTCGATGCGCGGTTGGGCGCTCGCCAGATCGAGCGTGCTGGCAAACGCCGCTTCGCCGATGGCGGTAGAGGTGTTGCCCCTGCGGTGATTCCATTGGCTCGCAAACGTGGCAAAGGCGGATACCTCGGGGAAGCGGATGCGCGCGTCGGCAATCATCGTCGCCAGCCCTGAGTCAGAGCCTGATGTCCCGGATGCCAGGGCGTTCACCTCGAGAATGGCGGCAAGGGGGAACCGCGGTTCGAGCGCCAGCGCGGCACGGGCATGGCCGCCCGCTTCGAGCGGGGTGGTCTCGGAGAAAGCGGGCGAGATGTCATGGTGAACACGGGAGATCTCGTCGAGCGCGGCGATGTGGGGGCGCTCAATGAGTCCCGCCTCGTCGAGCGCAGCGCGCAACTCATCGGAGACGTCGGCCGTGCGACCAAGCACCGCAACGCCGCCAAAGCGGTGATGCGAGGCGAGCGTGTCGCGGAGTTCGATCCCCTGCCTGCGCGGCGCGTGCGTCATGGGGTCGGCAACCATCAGCACGCCCAAGCGGTCGTCGTATCCCATGGCGACCACCACGTGGTGACTGTTCGAGTAGTCGTCGTCGAGAATGACGGGCACCCCCAGGTCGATGGCGGCCCGCAGCCGCTCCGGGGTGGCCTCGACCCTGCGGGCCTCGAGCCCCTGTTCGCGCAGGAACTCCACGATGGCGAGCATCGGGGTTCCCTCCTCATTCTTCACGGCCTGCGCGATCAGGTCCTGCGTCATCTCGATGCCCAGGTAGCGCAGGCACAGCTCGATCACTGCGGGGCCGCAATAGTTCCACTTCTGGAGAACGGTGGGGAAGGCGTCGAGGCGCCGATGCTTGGTGTCAGGCCCCGCCGCATCGATCGCGTCGAGGCGGTGGCGCACGTACTCGGCGTGGTTCTCGCGCTCGTCGTGCGGCGCCACGGCGAGGGCCTGCTGTAGGTCGGTCCGGGCCGCATCGAGGTCATCAAGCGAAGCGAAAACCAGTGCCCTGTGGGCGAGCCGTGCCGCCAGCATCTCCGAGCGGGGAGCCAGATCGATGGCATAGGTGATCGCCCGCAGCTCCGCCTCAAGGTCGCCCCGGGACGCGGCGACACCCACGGCTAGGTCCGCGCCGTTGATCGCGTAGGGCGTGTCCTTGAGGAGGCTCGCGTGATGCTCGGCCCGATCGAAATCCGCGACGATGTAGAGCAAATCCGCATAGGCGGCATGGAGGTGGTGGCTCGATTGGGTGGTGAGGGCATGCTCCAGGATCTGGCGCGCACCCTCGCGATCATCGAATGCCATCAGGGTGCGCGCTCGGAACGCGATGACTCGTGGCGTTGCGCCCCATCGCTTTTCGATGGTGGCGAGCGTGGCCGTGACCGCTGTTCTACGGCGCCTCGCCAGATCGGTCTGGAGGGCGTTGATGCTGGCCCGTTCAGCGTCGTCCGGCTCCGCATGCGGGCTGTCGACCAGCCGGTGTAAGGCGAGCCGTGACTCGTCCAGGGGCAGGCGCCAGGTCTTGTCCTCGTCGTAGGGCTGGCATAGCCAGACCTTGCGCAGCTCGACCTGCCACTTCTCTTGCTCGGTGCGGGGCTCGAGTTTGAGGACCAGTTCCCTGGCGTCTCGCCACGCCTCAAGGTTGCCTGCCGCTTCGACCTCGCTGAGGGCATCGGCGAAGTTGCTCATCTGGCGGCCCCATCCGTTGTGGCGACGGCGGCCGCGTCATCTGCCGCGAGACCCTGCGCAGGGGTGAGCACGGAGGTGTCAACGGAGCCGATATCGATGCCGGCCTTCGCACACAGAGCGACCGCGTGCAGGTAGGCGGGGTGACGGCTCTTGCCCAGCGCCACGGCCAGTGCCGAGGGGTTGCCGTTAGCCGCGTCGAGCACGGCAGCGATCGCCACCCTAGGTGCTCCATCGGCAAACTGCAGAAAGTCTTGGGGCAGCCAGTGGCGGGTATGTGCATCGCGAGCAATGTCATATTCATGGTCCTCAAGGAGGCGCCACAAGGCGCGTTGGGGCACGCCGTTCTGCCCAAAATATGGCACGGGGGGCAGCGCGGGGAGCAGGCCCCCGTGCGCATACCAAAACCAGGATTCCGCGCTGACGAGGCTGACATCAGCCTGCTCGAACGCGAGGTTTGCCTGGTGATCAAGGCCGAACTGAACGACCCAGCCCACGCCGTCGCGGATGATCTCTGGGTTGGAGGCACGCGAGATCATCCTGCTGGCGACGTCGGGCTCCCCCCTTTGGGTGGCGATGGCGGCGGCCAGAAGGAACGGCACCAACGGATGTGCGAGGTGCTCGATTCCCTTCAGGATGTCGAATGCGCGATCGGGGTCAATGTGCCTCCACGCGGCGGCTTGGAAGCAGTCCCACAGCTGCACGTTGGAACTGGCGTGCTCGATAGCGTTGAGCGAGGCGAGGGCCTCCCGTGCGAGGTGTTCCCGTTGCTCGACGGGTGAGGCAGCGGCGTGATTGATGAGTGCGCTGGCGAGGCGGGCGTGGATCTCGATGGCGTCCCCTGGTTTGCTCACCTTGGCACGCAAAATGTCGATGGCCACCCCGCGGCGGTTGGGCTGCAGCTCTCCGGTGAGGTGAGCCACCTCACGGTCCCCGTGAGCGATGGCGAAGGAGAGCGCGGTGGTGAGGCGGGAGTCGTCAGGACCGGCGAGGGTCCCCGCCGCTGCCACGAGCGCGTCGGTGATGACGGGACTTAGCCCATCCGTGGTGATGACGTCTTGCGCCGCGTCGAGCACCTGCTGATAGTCGCCCGAGTGCAGCGCGAGCAGCACCTTCCAGTCACGCGATGAGCGCAGTTGCCCGCCTTCGCTGTTCAGTTCGCCGTGGGTGCGCAGGGTCTGCGGGTTGCCGGTGTGGGCGGCCAGGTGAAGCTTCATGATGGTGGCGTCTGGATCCGAAGGCGTGCCCTTCATGGTGGCGATCGCGCCCTCCGGTCCCAACCACACCAGCTCTCTCAACTGCTGCATGGCCGGCAGGGACGCATGGTCCGGACCTACGCGTCCCAGCAGGTCCAGGTGCGCGTCAAAATCCTTGCCGTCGCGGCGCGCAGCGGCACGCAAGGCGGCCTCATGCAGCGCGCTGTGCCTGGTGTGTGAGACGGTCAACTCGTCACGAAGCAGAGCATCGGCGTGGATGGGGTCAAAGGACGCGCGTGCCTGCGCTTCTCCAGCTCCCACGGGCATGTGCCCCGCGAGGCCCACCGTGAGGAGGGCTCCCGGCTGCCCGTCTCCGTCGTGCTCCAGCCTGTCCGTGAGCGCCAAGAACGGCCAGGCGGCGCCAGGGAACCGCGCGGCCGATGCGGCGAGGTGTCGCCGGTGTTCGTCCGGTGTGTACACCTCGTTACCCCCCGAGTTCTCCGCTGTGGTGAGTGCCGTCGCGTAGAGGTAAGAGGCGAGCGCGTCGTCTGGGAACTGCTGCGCGGCGGCGCGCAGCACGGTGAGAGCTTCTGGACCGGCATCGGGCACTCCGCGCTCATCGCGGGGGCAAGGGAGTTCTTGGAAAGGGGTAGCACGCGGCTTTCCGGGAACCTGAGCGCCGGTGGGATGAACGATGGCCATGCGTTTGCCCCACACCGATGCCCGGATGAGGGCGTCCCATTCGATGGCCTCGCCGCTGCCGAGCATGACAACGCGCACGGTGGGTTCGACGGCCACGATGGGGATGCAATTGATGGTGCCCGATGCGTCCACGACGGATACCCACACGTCGAACTGTGCGGTCAGGCACGCGGCGAGCGCGTCGGGAGTGAGGTCGCGGTCCGTGACCTGGCGGGTGGGGCTGCCCACCAGTTGGTGAAGATCATGAGGAGAGACGGGCCATGGCATCCCGCTTTTACGCAACACCTGAGACATCACGGTGGCCGCATTCCTGGGGTTCTTGATCCGCACGGGAGCTAGTGGGGATGCATCACGGATCGTCGCACTGATGCGTTGTGAGATGCGCGATGCCTGTGCGCGCACATACGGAGGCGCATCCGAGTTCGCGATACCGACGGAAAGTTCTTTTGCTGACTCACCTCTGCCACGAAGCACATCGATGCAGGCCAGTTGCAGCGCTGTTTGTGAGTAGGTGTCGGCCTCGGGGTAGGCCCAGATGATGCGGCGGGCCAAGCGCGAGGCGGTGCCCAGTTGAAGGAGGGAGGACCGATCGGAAAGGGTGTTGTATGCGCTCACGAGCAGGTCGCCCAGACTGTGCGCCGTAACATTGGGAAAGCCCCATCGCTCGCCTGGGTAGAGCTGGATCAGCATCGCCCGCGACTCGTCCCTTCCCCGCCCACCGCGTCGCCGCGCGACGATCAAGAGGTCAGGTATGGGGCCACTGCGGCGCAGCGCAAGACGCCAGCGAGCGTTGTGGTCCCCGGGAGCGATGGCGCGGGAAGCCTCTTTGAGTCGCCGAGCCTTGAGCAATTGTTCCGGCGTGGGTTTCTCACCGGCGAGGTGACGCCGCAAGAGCAAGACGTGTGCCTTCACCGTCACCACCATGGTGGGCATAAAGGACATTCCTGGGCTGGTCTTGGCCGCGCCGGGGACCTGGCGGGCGGCCCGCTGTTGCGCTTGAGAGATGGCGCTGACGCGCAACGCAAAGATCGCGACTGCGATCACAAAGATGATGCCCCCCATGAGGGAGAGTTTAGGGGTATGGGTGGCGAATGCGCGAGGTACCCAGGGCCCTTTTTTGGCGGCATTTGTTGTGCATCCCGCGCGGCTGCACTCGACCAGAGGGGTGCGGGGATCGCGGGAGTGCAGTGCTAGTGTCATAAACGCGCATTGCACAGGTCAAAGGCCTGCTATTTGGTGGTTTATGGCCCGTTTTGGGCGATTCGCGCTCCGCCTGATTCCCACCAAGAAAAGAGCCAGCCATGACCGTGCGTCGCCGTATGAAGTTTGTCCCGAGTCTTGTCGTAGGCGCTCTCGCGCTCAGCCTTGCCGGATGTGTGGCGGCTCCGCCTGCACCCGTACGCGTGACGGTTGAGGCGACCGCCGAGGTGACGGAGACGCCGACTGTTGAGATTGCATCGAGCACCCCTGAAGCGCCCGAGCCTCCGGCCGCAGTTGTAGCCACCCCGGCACCTGCAGTGATCGAAACGTTCGTCATGCCTGACTATCGGGACTGGGTACTCCAAGACGCGCAGGACGACTTGCAAGCGATGGGGTCGTACTTCATGGACCAAGAGGACGCCTTGTTCACCAGGCTTCAGGTGAACGACTCGAATTGGAAGGTGTGCGCGCAGGACCCGGCGCCCGGCACCGCCACCGAGACCAGCTCCACGATCGTGCTGCGCGTGGTCAAACTTTCGGAGACCTGCCCATAGACACCTATCGGATCTCTTGGGCCGTGCCTGCTTAGTTAGGCGGCGAGCGCCAGGCCCGCACTCTTGTGCGGGGCGATAGGGCGCTGTGCCAAGACGCGCAGCGCCGGAGGCAGCAGCATCGGGCTGACGTGGACCGGCTTCACGGGCCCGGAATCAACCCGTCGGCCAGAGGCGGTCACCGTGGCGGCCTCTCCCAGAAAGCGCGAGGGCCGGTCGAGCCACACGACGCTCGAGGCGAGCGCGGTCAATTCACTTGAGGTCTGGGTGGGCAGGCCGGCAACGGTGGTGTGGATCCCCGCGTCGGCAAGGGACCGGACAGAGTTGGAGAAGATGTGGTCTCCACTCGCAAGCACCACTTTGCTGTAGCGGCCGGCGATGAACGCGGCGTCCTCAAGCGCATCGCGCAGCGCGAGGTCGGCACCGTTGGGGCCGTTGCGCACCATCAAGCGCGCGGAGGGTGCGAGCTCCATGACGGTGAACGCCCAGTCGGGCGCCACTGCGATGACCAAGTGGTCCGTTCCCTGGCGGAAGCGCACGGCGTGGAGCAGGCCCACGATGGCGAATTCCCAGCACACAGCGCTCGCGATGCCAGGGTCACAACCAAGCAGGTTCTCTGCATCCACGGCAATGAGGCGGCGACCACTGGTGGACATGGCGGGCTCCCATCGTCGGCCAAAAACCGAGGCGGGCGCTCCGGTGCGGCTTATAACGGAACTATAACGGAATGATAACAACGGTGTCACGCGAATGTGGCAAATTGCTCAGTTCACGGGTACAGCTGCGCCCGTTCACTCGTCCGTTGAGTCGCCCAACTGATCAAACTTGGCCGCCATCGTCGGGTTGCCGCGCGTGAGCCGCTTGATCGTCAGGTCCTCGGCCTTGTCGTTCGCGAGGCGGAGGTTGTTGGCCGACTTGTGCAGGGCTTCCTTGGTCTTCTCGAGGTCCTTGATCGCCTCGTCGATCCGCTTGATTGCTTCTACGAAGCCCTCGGAGGCGAGCCTCCAGTTGCGGCCAAAGGTGGTCTTGAAGGTCTCGAGCTCGGTCTCAAAGTTGGTGATGTCGACGTTCTGTTCCCGCACCAGGGCCAGCTCGGTCTTGTACGCGAGCGAGTTCTGGGCAGCGTTGCGCAGCAGCGTGATGATCGGGATGAAGAACTGGGGCCGCACCACGTACATCTTTTCGAAGCGATGGGAGACGTCCACGATGCCGCCGTTGTAGAGCTCGCTGTCCGGCTCCAGTAGCGACACCAGGACGGCGTACTCACAGCCCTTCTCGTTGCGGTCCTTGTCGAGCTCGCGCAAGAAGTCCTCGTTCTTCTTCTTGGTCGCGGTGGTGTCTACCTCGTTCTTCATCTCGAACATGATGGAGACCACCTCGATGCGCTCGTGTTTGCCCTTCGCTGTGCCCTCCGCCGTGAACTCGCGAAAGATGAAGTCGCCCTTACTACCGCTGCGTGCGTCGTTGTCCTTCTCGAAGTGAGCGGTGGGGAACGCCGTGGCGCGTATCTGGTTGAACGAGTTCTCGCAGTGCTGCTCCAGGGTCTCGCCCACCATCTTGGTGGAGAGCTTGGCCTTCATGTCGCGCAGGCGCTCGATCTGCTCTTCGCGGTCCTTGAGCTGAGTCTCGTACTTGTCCTTGAGGCTCGTCTCGGGCAGAGTCTTTTCCAGCTCCGCGCGCTCCAGCCCGCCCTTGAGATCCTGGATCTGGGAGTCCTTGGCGGCGGCCGCCTTTTGGAGGGCGTTTTCCAGCTGCGCCTTCGCCAATTCGGCCGATGCCTTCTCGGCTTGCTTGGCTTGGTCCAGTTGGTTCGCCAGCGCGTCCCGCTCCCGCTCCACCGCGCTGAGGGCCTGGGCGACCGCGAGCTTTTGGTCGGTGGCGCCCGCGCCCAGTTTGGCCTTGAGCTCCTGGATCTCGGTGTCCTTGGCGGCGGCGCCCTTCTGCAGTTCTGCGGTGATCTTGGACTCCGCCAGCTCGATGGCGGTGCGCTTGTCTTGCTCCGCGAGTTCTAGGCGTTCGTGGAGTTGCCGCTCAAACGCGTCGTCGCGCACTTGCTTCAGGATGTCGGCGTAGCCGGCCTCGTCAATGGTGAAGGCCTTCTTGCAGTGCGGGCAGACGATCTCATGCATGGCGATGCTCTCCTTTGAGCCAGGAGCCTATGGAGTTAGGAGCCTACGCGTTGCGCACCACCTGCAGATGGCGAGGAGCGGCCGATGCCGTCAGCGTGGGCAGGCCAGCCGTGGCGCGCACGTCACCGAGCGTCTCGAGGACAAGCGCCAGGGTGTCGTAGGCATCGTGCGCTGGCAGGCTCGCAACACCGCTCTGAGAGATGGCGTCTGCGACGTGACCAGCCTGGCGCTCGACGGACTCCGAGGCCGCCGCCAACGCATCGGGGATGAGCCCCTGGTCATGATCTGCGGCATGGACAAGCACTTGCGCGAGGATGTTGAGCAAAAGGACCAGGTCTTGCTTAACCTGTGGATCGCCGTAGGGGAGCTGTTCGGCCTGGCGGAGGTAGTCCACCGCGGCCCTGGCGTTGGCCACATGGGTGCGCCAGTCGCCCCTGCTGGCTCGCGAGTTTTCTGCCCATGCCTGGTCCATGAGCTGCAGGGAGGCGGCGCGCTGATCTGCCACCGGCATCGGTGCCGCGTTCGGTTCGCGCCTGGTCCTCATAAACACGACAGTAGACACGCCGTCTGACACAAGGCCTGTGCCAGCGGCGTCCGGTCGTCAGATTGCGCCCTCATGCCCAGAATGCGCATCGCGGGGCTGCGCATTCTGGCCGGGACTGCACATTCTGGCCGGGACTGCGCATTCTGGTTGGCACCGCGCATTCTGGCCCGGACTGCGCATTCTGGCCCGGACTGCGCATTCCGCGCGCTATGGAGCCCAAGCTGGACCCGCTCTTAGCCCTTGCGCTTGTTGCGAGCCTTGCCCACGGCGTCCTTGACGGCATCGGCCCCATCGCTCGCGGTGTCCTTGATGACCCCGGCACCCGTCACGGCCACCTCCTTAGCCACCGAGCCCACGCGCTTCACCACGCCTAGCGCCTGCTTCTTGTCCGGCACGTGATCGGCGGCGGCTTGCAGGGCCTTCATGGCGCGCGACGGCTCCACGATCTGCCCGTCTGCCCCGATCGTTCCTACCTCGGGCTTAGAAAAGTCAAGGAGAGAGTCGGGGAAGTGGGTGGGAGGCGTGGGGAAGGCGAGATGCGCGGCCTTGACCACGTCGCGCCCAAAGGTGAAGCTACCCACCCCTCCCAACACGGCGCCCACGCCAAACGGAAGCACCTTGCCTAGCGTCCTGGCGCCCACCTTGCCGCCTGCCTTGAGGGCCTGACGTGCCAGAACGGTCGCGAGTGGCGCCAGCGCGGAGTCGGGCAATTGCTGCGTGAGGACCTCGCCCCACCCCTTGGGGAGGGCCTTGCCCACGGTGCCCAGCGCGACCTTGCGCGCGGTGTCCACGCTCCCGGCGCCCGATGCTTGGAGCACGATCTTGGACACCTTGCTTTGCGACTTCTTGCCAAGTAGCATGCCGAACACGAGCGGGCGCGCGCGCTGCGCGTCCTTCACCTCGATGCCGTGCAGCTCCGCGGCGGCCAATACGTAGAGGGCGCTCGTCTCGTAGAAGAACAAGAGGTCCGCGACGCCAAGACCCAGCGCGATCGGAATGCCCACGGCGGGAATAGCGGCCGATGCCCCCACGCCCGTGCTGGTGAGCGTCACCGTGGTGACGTAGCGCTTCTCAAGCATCGTGAGGATCTGCGCGGGAGTTGCATCGGGCTTCTCGCGGCGCAGGGACTTGAGGTAGTCGATCACGACCGGGTGCTGCACGGAGATCGCCTGGTAGATCCGGGACTGGAAGCTATCGGAATCGGAGATCTCGCTCGCGTGCTCTACCACCATGTTCAGAACGGTGTCCTTGCCGGGCGTGGCGGGCGTTAGCTGGTCCTTGGACATGGGGTCCTCCGGTGGGTAGCGCGAGGGTTCTCGCCGGTGCGGTGCTGATGCGTGCGGTGCTGATGCGTGAGGTGTTAATGCTCAGCCTACTGAGGTGGTGGGTGGGTTGGCCGTGTGGCGGCCCGCCATGCGATGCCGTACATTATCCGTACGCCGGTCCACTGTGCGGCGGGAGCAGGAATGTGCCATGACCACCGAGACGGCTCAACCCAAGAAGGACCAGCGCTTCGAGTTTCGCGTGAGCGCTGCGGATCGCGAGCTCTTTGCGCGGGCGGCCGATGCGGTGGGCACGCCCCTATCGACCTTCGCCAATGAGCAGTTACGGATCGCGGCGCTACGCGTGCTCGCCGACCGCACGGAGTTTGTGCTCTCGCCTGTCGAGGCGGCGCTGTGGGACGAGATGTGCGAGCGTCCCGCCCGTGATCTGCCTGATGTGCGCGCGCTCCTGGCGCGACCGAGCATCTTTGTCGACGAGTAGGCCGCCCACATGAGCATGAGTATGCCGCCTGGAGCGGCGGCTGAGGCTGGTCATGCGATGCCCGCGCCCAGCTATGTCATCCCCTCGTTGTTGCGCGCGGACCACGTGCTTGAGGGTTTTCGCTCAACTTCTGCTGAGCAGACAGAGTGGCTTGTAGCGCAGGCACGTGGTTCTCATGGTGGGGGGTTCACGCGCACGTTTGTGGTGGTTGAGAGCGGTGGCCACGACGTGGTGGCGTACTACGCGTGGACGATGGCAGGGCTTGGTTTTGAGGCGGCGCCCGTGCGTGTCACTGCTGGGGGCGGACGGCATCAAGTCCCCGTGGCGCTGCTCGCGCGGCTTGCCGTTGACGAGCGGCACGAGGGTCGCGGGTTGGGTACGCAGTTGCTGCGCGATGTGGTGGCGCGCACGCTCGAGGTGGGGAGCCGCATCGGCTGTCGCGGGCTGCTGGTGCACTGCGAGACAGAGGCTGCGCGCGAGTTCTATCTGCGCGTGTTGCCGTCGTTCGCGCCCAGCCCCAGCGATCCAATGCACCTGCTACTGCTCATGAAGGACCTGCGGCGCGCGTTGGGGTAGTGGGGGATTGGGGTAGGTGAGGTGTCGCTTCCCGGTCCCCTGCGGTGGCGGCGTCCCTGCTCACTGCGGTGAGCCAGCCTGCTCACTCGTGCCCCTGGCCCAGCGTGTGATCCACAATGCGCACTCGCGTTCGGATGGCGCACCTCGGAACTGCGCATACTGTGCGGGGAACCTCACCACCCCAGCGGGCCCTCGTCCGGTTCCACGCCTGCGATCAGCAGCCACGCCGTCTTGAGGGCGGCATCGGCGCTTGCAACCATGCGCGCGTGGTCGAGTTCGGTGCCCAGCAGGTTAATCGCAAGGGCCTCGACCGCGTCGTCCAGAGCACGTTCCTTCTCACCCAGCATGGCGAGAGCTCGGGCGCGGACGCACAGGAGTTGCCAGTAGATGAAGGACCAGTCGGTGGGCTGGCGCCAACCGCGGTCGGGCCTCGCGAAGGCGCCCGATGGTGTTTCGAATGGGACGGGAGGCTGATCGTCGACGTAGGGGCTCACGCGCGGCGGCGCGCTGTCCATCTTCCGCTGGAACCGTTCACGCTGGGCCTCCTCCACCGGGTCGGGCGGAGGGGGTGGCGGCCCGAACGTCGGCTGCTCTATCGCCTCGCCGGCAAGGTGCGCCAGGCGTAGGTGGACCTCGATGGTGTAGTCCAGCAACCCGGCGGCATCGTCAGCGCGATCGTCGATGAGCAATCCCGTAGCGATGCCCGCGATGGTGGCCGCGTACTTGAATTCTTGGGGCGGCGGCAGGGTGAGGGGGTCGATGTGGGCTGTCGCCGCGAGGGCCTCGAGGGTGAGGGTGGCCGAGCCGTCGTAGTCGCCGCGCATGGCGACATTGATGCTCAGCTGGTTGAGCTGGTCCGCCAGGGCGAGCGCGAGCGCGTGGGACTGCGGGTCGGACGCGAGGCGCGCGCGGAGGCGTTCCACCTCGTCCCTGGTCTGTTCGATGGTCATGGCCCTCCCGTCACGTGGTTGTTGCTTAGCTGTGACGGTAGCGCCGGGGTGTGACGGGGGTGGCTGGTCCGCCGCGTCGCCATACATATGTCAGGGCGCCTGCTAGTCGACCAATTTGGGATGGAAGCGTGAGGTCCATGGGTGCGACACTGTGTTGTCAACTCCGGAGAAGGGCGCTCGCGATGCCGCTGATGCAGGTCACGTATGACATTCCGGCTGCCTATGCCGCTGGGTTGGCGTCAGGGGAGTTCACGCGCTTTGGCAGTGTCGTTCGTGACAGCAGCCGCATCATTGGACACCTCCCGGAGGTGACGGACGGTGCAGACGACGCTGCAGACCGTGTTCGCGAGTTGCTCAAGGCCACCGCAACCAAAAAGGGCCTGCTGGTTGTCACGGTTGTGATCGCCGTGGTCACCGTGGTTGTTGTCGGATTCGTTGCGCTGCGGCGCAAAAATCGGCGCAAGAAGGACCTGGTCACGGAGACGCGCGTGCAAGATGCAAGTGTGGCCTATCTGTCTGCCATCCAGTCCCGCGCCATGGAGCGAAGTGTGGTTGACCAGATGTTGTCGGCTATTGACGACCTTGAGCAGCGGCTCCAAGCTTCTGGTGAAGGGCTGGACGCCACGCCAGAGCCTGAACTGGTCGAGTTCGCCGGTGTGGTGAGCGGATACACGGACCGTCTTGCGTCCGAGAACGGCGTCGGCGTGCTGAGGGTGGCGGGCGAGACCCGTGAGGGCCTCCCGGCGGGTGAGTTGATCGCAGCGATGCGCAGGGACCTCACCGTGCAGCGTGAACTGTGGGCGGCCGCCTAGTCCACCTTGCGGGGGGTAGGTCTGGCGACGGCGAGGCGCGGTCTCGTCAAGTGCCCATGCCCGATCTGTGGACACGGCCCGGCCCCGCGCTACCCTCGAGACAACTGAGGGAGGGGACGCCGATGTCAGGCTTCGCAGTCATCGACCTGGAGACCACGGGCTTCGCCTACAACGCGAACGACCGCGTGTGCGAGATCGGCGTGGTGCTCGTGGCCCCCGACGGCCGCCGGGAGGATTCCTGGACCACCCTGGTCAACCCCCAAAGAGACCTGGGTGCGCAACACATTCACCGCATCGACGCGACCGATGCGCGTATGGCGCCCCGCTTCGCCGACGTTGTAGGCGACCTGACGGGCCTGCTGGCGGGGCGCGTCGTCGTGGCGCATAACAGCGCGTTCGACACCTCGTTCCTGGTATCTGAATATGCTCGGGCCGGGTGGCCGCTGAGTCTCACGCGCGACATGACAATCTGCACGATGCGTCTGGCGGGGCAGTTTGGGGCGCCCGCAAAACTGGGGGATTGTTGCGCGCACTTTGGCGTGGAATTGACCGATGCCCACGCCGCCCTGGCCGACGCCGAGGCCACGGCCGCGCTGCTGGCCGCGTATATGCGCGCGTCGGGCGAGCGGCGGATGTGGGACGAGTGGTTGGCGTTCGGGGAGACGATGCTGTGGCCTGCCCCGCCGCGGCTGGGGACGGCGCCGGTGTGGCGCGGGTTCGCGCGCGAGCTGACCGCGCCGGGCAGCGACCTGATGGATCGGGTGGCGGGATCGTTCGAGCGGGTCGAGGGCCTTGAGGGCGCCGACGAGTATCTGGATCTGTTGGATCGGGTGCTGCTTGACCGGAAGATCTCGACGGCGGAGCGCAGGGCCCTGGACGGGATGGCTGCCGCTTTGGGGCTGACGGCCGACGACGTGGCCCGGCTGAACCGGCACTACATGCTGGGCGTCGTGGACGCGGTGTGCGCGGACGACCAGCTGACGGGGGAGGAGCGGGCGCTCGTGATCCAGCTGGCAGGGCTGCTGGACTTGCGCGACCTGGAGGTCGAGGCGCTGCTGGCCAGGGCGGAGGCGCTGGTGTCGCGGGTGGTTGCTGACGTTGAGCTGAAGCCGGGGGATCTGGTGGTGTTCACGGGGATGTCGGAGGCTCGCAAGCGCGAGCTGAAGGCGTTGGCCGAGGCTCGGGGGCTGGTGGTGTGGCCTACCGTGAAGAAGGGCGTGGTGGCGGTGATTGCTCAGGACCCTGGGAGCGGGTCGGGCAAGGCGCGGAAGGCTCGGGAGTACGGGATCCCGGTGGTGGGGGAAGGGGTGCTCAGCGACTGAGGCCCAGTGCCCCTGGCCCGCAACTATGAACGCCCCCGCGCCGATGCTGCGGGAGGCGGCAGGCAGGTTCCCCCCGCAGGTGTGGTGGACGCGGCGCGCGCGGACGGTCAGCTGTCGCGCAAGGAGCGGGCGGACGTGATTCAGTTGGCGGGGTTGCTGGACCTGGCCGACCTTAAAGTGGACTGCCTGTTGGCGGAGGGCGCGGCCTCGGTGTCGTTCAGGGGGCCGATGCATTCTTTCTCTGGGTTAGGAGCCGCTCCCTCGCAGAGGCAAGTACACCTGCTGCAGCGTCGTGCGCCAAGGCACAGGCGTGCGTGGGAGGAATTTGCGTGCCAAGGACTTGGAGAACCCCGCGGCTGACCAAGGTTGATGCCGCAAGTACCCAGTCCGCGCTGTAATACCCCCACCGTCCGCTTAGCTCGACGCGGTAAGCGCCCGTGTGATCATCGACGTCCACGAAGCCGTGAATCCCGAGCGACTCGGCATGCGCTACACCCGATAGGTCCGAGTAGATGGTGCGCCCGTTCGCTCTCCACTGGTCGGCCAGGGAAGCCGCTAGCGCGGTGTAGCTCAGGCTCCGCGGCTTGCGGTTCCCGGTGATGAGTTCGATATCGTCGAGCACCTTGATGAGCTCAGTCTTCGCGTCGGAATGTCGTCCGCGCATTTCGTATAGAACTGCGTCTGGCTTGACTCGCGCGAATGTCTTCAACTCGGAGGCCAGCGCGGAGAGCCAGCGGACCACCATTTCCTCGTCGTCGGGAGGCTCGATCATCCACCAAGCTCGCGCGTATGCCTCAATTGCACCGCGAGCAAGGGTCGCTACCGAGAATGCCGCCTCCTCGCGAAGTAGGGAGTTCGCCAAGAGACGGGAATGGTCAAGCCCCGCCAAAGTTGCGAAGAGCACAGTGTCGAGAGCATTTCGCCCGGGGTAAGGGCCCTGCGATTGGGACTGAAAGCTCCCTGTCGTCAACCGCGCAGCGCGCGACCCAGCGACGGCTTCTCCGAATCCTCTCTGTATGAGTGGCTCAAGCTCGTCGAAGAAATTGAGCAGCGATGTCGAGAATTGTGCTCGATCGGTTTGGGATATGGCCCAAGTGCTTTGTCCGCCGCTAACCAATCTCACGCCGCCCATCAAGTTGTTGACCAGTGTTTCCTGGATCGTAACTTGAACAATTGGAACTGGGTGGTCCCAGCAGCGCTCGTGAGGAGCAACTACGGGGTTCGGCCCATGATTGGCACCTGCCCGCGCGGCGATGACAAGCCACTTAGATAAAGAAGGTGGGTATAGAGCGTTCGATCTTCGCCGTGAGGTCATCCACCACCGCTTTGGGCCAGCCGAAGTAAGAGGTCGTATAGTTCAGCGCGTTGTAGAACGCCGCCAACGCGGCCCGGGCTTCTCCTTCGACAGAGCCCATGTTGACGTGCAAGTCGGCCACGCGACCTCCAGTCACGGGGTCGTCCTTCCAAGAGCGTTTCTGCCTCGCAGGGTAGAGCGTTGGATGCGTCATATTCGAAAAGTAGCCGTAGATCCCGGACGCGGCGCGCACGCCAATAGTTCCTCCGGAACTCTCGGCTAGCGCGTACATCCAGGCCACAGTCTGTTCCGGTCCGAGCAGGGCCTGTCCGCCCAGGGTCCTCTGTCCAAGGTCCTTCTGATCGGTCCCTGGAAACCGCACGACAATCTGCCGCTTGAGCACCTTGTACGTCGTGTCCGCAAGCATGAAGCTCGGATCTGTCTTGGGGCGCATGCGCCCGGCGTTCTTCTTCGCTTTTTCAGCGCTCAGGAGTTCCTCCAAGTAGGCGCGCGCGAGTCGATTCTCAGACGGCTCCTCTGGTTTGTCTCCAAGGACCCACACTGCGTGAGCGCAGTTCTCGATAGTCGCCCGGATCAGCGCAGGAGGAGAGAAGAAGACCTCACCACTCGAATAGAGGCTCGCGAGACCACCTAAGTGACCACTCGCGGTCAGGAGATAGGTATAGAAGACTTCAGCGATCATTCGATGACCCGTTTCACCGCGTGCTTCGGCAATGGAGGGGTCTGGCGAAGGGAGTTCCGTGGCGTCGTGCGCACCCGGGGAACCCGGGTGGGCGATCCACTGGAAGCGGTCAGCCGTCTCGTGGAACGCCTCACGGCAGCCGGTGAACAAGCTCGCGAGCTCAATTAGCCGGTCTTTTGCATCCGTCGGCGTGTTTTGCCAGTAGGCCATATCGAACACGCTATGCGAACTGACGGCGGTGGCCGAGGCTGGGGGCCGGTTGTGGGGGAAGGGGTGCTTGGTTAACTGGAGGTGAAGCTGGGGCAGCACGCGGTCCCTCAACGGGATGTCAGGTCTGACGGCGATGCGGCGTCGCACATGGACACCGCAGACCGTAGATCCGCGCTCACGATCGCGAACGAGGATACTAGGACCGCGTTCCCACCGATGTCGCTAAAGAATGAGAGGTACCCATGAAAGGCGATGTTCCTCCGGAGCGCCCACGGGCGGTGACTGATAAGCACGAAGCATCACCAGCGAATGACGCGAGCAAAGCGTCAATTTCCGACGACGATCCGGGGATACGTCCTCAAGTCGTAGGGGCATTCGACTTTTCTGGAGCCCGGAAAGGACTCCAACAGTTCGCAGACAATCTGCAGTTGATTGCAGCTGTCGCCGCCAAGGGACTTCGCAATATCGGGAAGGCCTTGGCTCCCCTTGTGGAAGCGTTGCCTGCGATTCTCGAGGAGATTCGACAGCGACAGCTCTTGCCGAACTGGGAACTGATCGATTGGCCATTGCCTTCGAAGCTCGAGGAGATACTGATCGACGACGGCCTCGCGCTCGCGTGGGTGCCTCCAAACCGGATACTCAAGCGAATCTTGTCGGCACCGGACCGAGCCGCAAGACGGAAAGTCGTCGGCGGCTCATGGGAGGCAATCGTCGACGCATGCTCCGACGAACTTGCCGGCATCCGAACCACAGACCTCAGGAATCACACGAGGTATGCCCTCGAGGCTGCGGAAGCGATCAAGGCGGGGCATGTCTCTGCTGGGCAGGCGCTTGCTACGAATGTGCTCGATACGCTGCTGCTTCAGCGCGTCGACGACTTCACGCGCGCCCGGGTGACGATTCACAAGCGGGGGCGCCTTGATATGAGTGCCTACGAACTTCGGGAGGCGGTTGTCTGGGGCGGCATATTCGGCGCTCACACGGGCTACGACGGTAGGGGCGGGGAAGCCGTTCCGTACACGTTTACGCGACACGGTTCGGTCCATTCTGTTTCGCCACGTCAATACAGCCGAGTGAACGCGGTCATAGCCCTCATGCACACGGTCGCACTCCTTCGACTGCTCGACACGGGAGTCGCGCCAACGAGTACCGGTGCTGCAGTCAAGAGTCCCCACGCGACGCTTCCGCTGTGACGCCTGGGGCAGCGTGCACGCCTTGAGTCCACGAGACGCGCGGCGTTGCCAGTACCTCAAAGGTCCCAAGCGATGAGGTCGAGCAGGCGGAGGTCGCTCAACTCCGCGGCCGCACGCCGAACGCGCGCGCTCGCGTGTCCCGCGCCATCACGTCGCAGTTCCCGAAGCGCGCGTTCGTTCGTTATCAGGTCGTTTCGAATGGCGCCCCAGTAACTGCGCCGAAACTGAAAGTCCGGGCGTGCCCGTCTTATGGTCTCCGCGGCATCGGCAGCGGACTTTGAGTAGCGGTGCCGGATCCGGGAATCCAGGATAGGGAAAAGGTGGGGCCGCATCAGGTACAGAACTTTGCTCGTCTTGCCATCCGCTACCCGTTTGCCAGCATCTTGCCGGACCCGAGCAAACAAGGCGTTCGCGTGGTCATACAGCCCGCCCTCGACTGATGGGTCGGCATCGAGGAGTCGAGCGTCCGGGGGCACCCCGACCCAATTGGCTTGGCTAACCGCTGCGATGAGGCGGGCTCCCTCGTCGTGAGAAATCCTTGACGAGATCTTCCGAGAGGCCGCGACCAGATCAGCCGTGAGGGTGGTCGACGACCCTGCGACGCCATCGTACTTATCGATTGTTTCCCAGTGGGCGTCGAGGTAATTGCTGAGGTGCGTGACGGCGCCCGCGACGTCTCGACCAGCGATAGTGATGTCAGCTGTCATTTACGTCATCCCTCGACCGTGTTTGAGGCTCAGGGTATGCGCCGAGCGGGGTGGCGCATAGCGCGCCAACCTGAAAACTTGCTCTACGTCTGGTGCCAAAGGTCGATACCTGACAGGCTGATCGCATGAGCCACCCCGAGCGTCCGGGCCCACCTGTTCGAAATCCAATCACTAGTTGGATGCGATGGGTGGGGGCGGCTATTGGATTGGGGATGGTCGGGCTTGCCGTGACTTTCACCATCCGAAAGCCCGAATCGCTGACCTTGATTGCGGTTCTTGTCGTGGGTGTCCTTCTAGTGCTGTTGACAGCTCGTGGCACTTGGCCGGATACGTTCGCGGTTTCTGGGACAGGCATCTCAGCGGGGTACGACACGGGGCACAAGAAGGCGGACGTGGACGAGTACGCCGAAGATGTGCGCGCGCAGGAGCAAGGGCAACGGTCACCGGAGCCGACCTCTCGCGAGTCTCTGTCCGCGGAACGTCTGGTGCGTGCGCAGGCAATGTCGCCGGCAGACTACGATGACGCGGTCCGGCGAGCGTTGCATCGGGTCTGGCCGGAAGCGATGGTCAGTGCCGAAGCACGGCGCTCACGCTTATTGGCCGACTTTGAACTGCGGGCTCCGGGTATCTCAGAGCCGCTCCTCGTGGAAACCAAGTGGCGCGGAGACCCCCGCATTCCCTATCGCGGTTCAACGCTCGCTCCGCTTGTGAGTGCTCTTGGAACCGCGGTTCGGCTCTTGGTAGTCGCCAACTCGGTACAGAGCGCTATTCAGGTTCATCATGATCTCGTCAACCTTCCCAATTTCGCGGTGGTTGGATGGATTGACGAAGCAGATGATCCCGCGCTACTCGCGGCGGTACGGCGCGTGCTCAGCGCCTGACCGGAAGACTCGCCTGGTCCGGCCGCCCGCAAACGAACGAGCGTTTCTCTTGGGCCACGGGCCACGGGCCGCACCGCCGACCCGCTCGCTAGTAGTACTCCCGTACGTACCCGAGGGCCTTCTCGAACACGTCGTTGTCTCGGATCTTGAACTGCACGTAGAGCGTCTTGCGCAGCGCCTGACGGACCTCCTGGTCTCCACGGATCGTGGACTGCCAGCCCTCGAAGCGAACGGCCACAACGACCTCATCGATCCGATTGACCACGTTCGACACGATGATCGGTGTGTTCTCGCTCTTGAGTGCCTCGAACAGCTCGGTGAGCGCCGCCTTGCCCCGCTCCTCGCGAGGGATCTCGTTGACCGCCTTTTCGGCGACCACCGTGTCGCGGGCCAGCTCCAGTAGGTCGCGCAGGAAGTCCAGACTCGACTGCTGAATGTCGGCGTACTTCTCCCGCAGCGCATTGAGCCGCTGCCCGAGTTCGACGAACACCGGGTTGTTGAGGTGACGAGCAATCCGGGCGGTGATCTGCCGCTCGATCTCCTTAGCCGACACGTCCTTGCCCTTGCCGAGCATCAAGTCCTCGATGGTCTGCGCATCAAGCACGATCGTCTCGGCACCCTGCGGGAGGTCGACCTCGACGTGCTCATTGATGAGGTCGATGGTCTTGGCACCCAGCGCGTGCCACACGAGCCGGCCCGCGATGTCCGAGGGGCGCACCGATTCGTAGACGTCCGTCAACCAGCGGTAGTCGTCCCGGTGCGGCGCCAGCATCGGGTCAGGGCTGAGCGCTTCCCAGAGTTGGGAGACGATGCTGTACGCCAACCCGAACGCGTCCTTGGTCGCCTCATCACCGATAGCCGATTGTGCCTGGATAAGCCCCTCATACCCACCCACAGTGCGGTCCACGCCGGGAAAGAACCCCAGCGCAGTAGCCATGGCTGGCGCGAGCTGGCCCTTGAGTTCGCCGATGTTGGAGATCACCTGCTGTACGGACTTCTCGTCAAAGGCGAGCGACTTGGCCACGTCGTCAAAGATTCCCAAGTAGTCGACGATCAGACCGTGAGTCTTGTGCGGCGGGTAGACACGGTTGGTCCGCGTGATCGCCTGCAGCAGCGTGTGTTCCTTGAGCGGCTTGTCGAGGTACTGGCAGAACAGGATCGGGGCGTCGAACCCTGTGAGCAGTTTCGAAGTCACGATGATGATCTTGAGAGGGTCAGCGGGGTCGTTGAACCGTGACATCAACTGCTCTTGCGCATCGGCTCCCGGCTGCCACTGCGCCCACTCCGGCGAGTCACCCCGTGACTTTGACATGACGATGGTCGACGCTTCCGGGCCGAGGTACTTGTCGAGTTCCTCTTTGTAGGCGACGCAGGTTGCCTTGTCGTAGACCACCACCTGTGCCTTCAGCCCACTCGGCTCGACCTTGGCACGGAAATGATTGGCGATGTCCGCTGCAATCTTGGAAATGCGAGACGGGCCCTTGATCAGCACCTCGATGGACGCAGCTCTCTTGGACAGCGTGATCTTGTCGCTTTCCGAAAGGTCTCGGTCTGCGGCGAGTTCCTCGAACGCAGCGTCGATCGCATCCTGGTCGATGTGGATCTCTGACAGGCGCGGCTCGAAGTGCAGCGGCAACGTCGCCCCGTCGCGAATCGAGTCGTGGAAGGAGTACCGAGACAGGTAGCCGCCAGCGTCGTCCGCTGAGCCAAACCACATGAAGGTGTTGCGGTCACGCTTGTTGATCGGCGTGCCCGTCAGGCCAAAGAGGAACGCATTGGGCAGAGCCTCGCGCATCTTCTGCCCAAAGTCACCCTCCTGCGAGCGGTGCGCCTCGTCCACCATCGCGATGATGTTGTCGCGCGCGTCCAGCACGCCCGGCGCTTCGCCAAACTTGTGGATGGTCGTGATGATGATCTTCCGTGCACCCTGGCTCAGAAGGGTCTGCAACTGCGCACGCGAGTCGGTCGAGACCAAGCCGGGCACGTCGGACGCGTTGAAGGTGCCCGTGATCTGGGTGTCCAGGTCGATGCGGTCGACGACGATGAGGACCGTCGGGTTGGTCAGCGCCGCCTCAGCGCGCAGCTTGAGCGCCGTGAACACCATCAGCAGCGACTTTCCCGAGCCCTGGAAGTGCCAGATCAGCCCCTGCTTGATCTTGCCCAGGAGCACACGCTCCACGATGAGGTTGGTCGCCTGGTATTGCTGGAATCGCGCGATAATCTTGATCTTGCGGTGCTTCTTATCGGTCGCGTAGAGGGTGAAGAAACGCAGGAACTCCAACACGGCTGCGGGCTTGAGGACGCCCTCGACAGCCTCCTGAACAGCGGTCAAACCGATCTTGGCAGGTGCGTCATCGTCGGTTGACTCCTCGCGCCACGGACCCCACAACTCGACCGGCATGCCGACGGTCCCGTAGCGGAAGTCCTTGCCCTCAGTCGCGAACGAGAGAACGTTGGGCACAAAGAACTGCGGCACGCTCTGCTCGTAGTCGTCGTGGACCTGGGCCGCACCGTCGATCCAGGTGTACGCGGCCCTGACGGGGGTTTTCGCCTCGCCGACCACCAGCGGGAACCCGTTACACCACAGCACGAGGTCGAAGCGCTTCTCGACCCGTCCCTGCTTGAACGTGACTTCGGTCGAGATCATCCACTGGTTCGATGAGTCGTCGTCGAGGTGGTCGAAGTCGATCAACCGGACGGTGGTGTGCTCGCCGTTGGGACCGAAGGGCATCGACTTCTGTCCTGTAAGCCACGCCATGAACTCTTCATTCGCCACAACAGGGTGAGGGCTAGTGCGAGCGGCGATCAGGATCGCGCGCAGGCTGTAGATGACCTCATCAGCTTTGTCAGGGTTTGCGGCAATCTCAGGGTTCAACCTGACGAGAGCGGCCCTGACTGCGCCTTCGAGAAGCACCTCGTCCGTTGCGCGAGGAAGCGTGTTGCCGGGCACGAACTGGACGTCGGTCGACTCGATCCGGTCGCGCACAAAGTCACGCACCGTGTTCGCTTCATCGAACTGTGCCATCAACGACCTCCTTGAACAGATGAAAGCAGGGTTGACCGGAGAGTTGCGATCTCCGCGTCGGCGCTCGAGATTTGGGCCCGGGCGTGCAGAAGCGCACGAAGCTTGTCACCAATTGCCAATTGAGTCTGCTCGGGCACAGCGGGCAAAGGCACCTCCGACAGCCGTCCGAGCCCAAGATGAGCGACTGTCGTGGTGTTCGCGGCACGCGCGAAGACTCCGGCGACTCGCATACCCTCGAACAAGGCGGCGTAGAACATCGAGTCAGCTCCCGCGTTTGGACGAAATCGGATCAACGTATTCTGAAATGCGCAGTCCGCAACTTCGCCCTGAAACACCGCCGGTCTACCAACGTTGCGAGCGCTGACGATGTCCCCCTCTGTGAGAACTACGTCACCTGGCTCGAGTCGATATCGCGCGAGGTCTCGCTCGTTGAAGTCCATCGCGTCGACCTCAGCAAGGTTCAGCTCTAGAACGCCGATGTTCGCGACGCGCAAGTACGGCGTAGATCCAACTCCCGTCGCATACTTTGGTGCCTTCTGGCGACCCATTCGGAGTTCTCCGAGCGCGCTGAAAGTAGTGGACGGGAATCTGGTCGACATTTGGTCAAACGCCTCGACACAGAACCGGCCAATCACCCGCTCATGAATTTCCGCTAGACGGTGCTCCTCGCTTCGATGGCGTTCGAGGGCCCAGAGGAGGTCGGCGATGCGCCGCTGCTCGTTGAGAGGCGGAAGGCCAAACTCGAAGTTCGCTAGGTCGCGCCAGTTCGTACGCGGCGATAGCGATCCAGCCGAGGTATCGAGGGCGTGGTCGAAGAACTCGTTGGACTGAACGAGGAACGGCAGAAACTCTGGGAGTAACTCCGTCTCATTGCCCTCGAACGTGTAGATGTCTCCGGAGCATATGGCGTCGAAGTCGGCGTACGCGACCTTGCGTTGGTAGGCGCGACGTTTACCGAAGAGGGTCTGACCGGGCTTGACGCGTCGCGTGAACGTGGTGCCGTCTTCGGCGGAGCCCCAACGCTGAATCTTAAGCTCGCCGGGGTCCATGTGCTCCATGGCGATGACCCGATCAATCCCAGCCTCCTTCGCATCCCGCACGGTCAGGTTGACGTTGTTGACCACGTCGCCGAAGCGGACTTGCTGCCACGTGGACTTGTCTAGATTGAGGCTCATGCCTTCACCTCCGCACGCAAGAGTTCGAGAACATCGGAGATCGCAGCGTCGGACGTCTCAGTAGCGAAGCGCCAATTTGCGAGGGCGTCTACGACCTCGACCTGATCTCCTGTGTCGCTGGCTTTCGCACCTGTGACGTACAGCGGGATTGCGAGGCTGTAGGACTTCGACTCGATCTGGTCGAGGGTCGCCACGTTCGCGAACTGTTCGGCATCGGCGAAGTCTCGGTACGCGCCAAGGATCTTGGTTTGGTGCCGATCGGCCAGGAACGACTGTGCCTGTTCACGCGCGACTTCGTCCACCGCGTTGATGAAGAGCACCTTGCCCTTGTGCTCGGAGGGCTTGCTGGCACGCAGGGTGATGACAACGGCTTCCATTGGCGAGTTGTAAAACAGTCCAGCGCCCAGGCCAAGGACGGACTCGATGAGATCTGACTTCACCAGTGCCTCGCGGAGAGCAGCCTCCTCGCGACGGAACAGCACTCCATGTGGGAAGAGGATCGCGGCGCGACCGGTTTTGGGATCGAGGCTCTTGGCGATGTGCTGAAAGAACGCGTAGTCGGCGCGCCCCTGTGGCGGGACGCCCCACATGTTGCGCCCATGCGGGTCATTGGCGAAGGCGTCGCGGTTCCAGGCTTTGATGGAGTACGGCGGGTTGGCGAGCACGACATCGAACGTTTGGAGTTTGCCCTTGGAGTCGTGGAATGCGGGTCGCGACAACGTGTCGCCGTGCGCGATCTGGCCGTCGACGACGCCGTGCAGAAAGAGGTTCATCCGCGCGATGGCCGAGGTTCCGTGATTGAGTTCCTGCCCGTACAGCCTCAGATTGCGCCACTCCTTGCCTTGGCGCTTCACCTCGGCGGCAGTCGAGATGAGCATGCCTCCAGTGCCGCAGGTGGGGTCGTAGACCGACTCGCCGGGCTGGGGCTCGAGCATCAGCGTCATCAGGTGCACCAGGGTGCGGTTGGTGTAGAACTCCTGAGCAGTGTGGCCGGAGTCGTCCGCGAATTTCTTGATCAGGTACTCGTAGCCGTTGCCGAGTTCATCCTCGGGCAGATTCCCGATCGACAGCCTCTTGGTAGAGAAGTGCTCGAGGAGGTCGGCCAGCGTGGAGTCGGGTAGCAGGTTCTTGTTGCCCCAGTCGCCGTCGCCAAACACGCCGGGCAGGGTGTCTGGGTTGGCGGTTTCGATGGCACGCATCGCCCTGAGAACCGTGGTGCCGATGTCGTGGGTGACGGCACGGAGGTCGCCCCATCGGCAGCCCTCGGGTATGGCGAAGCGGTGGTTCTCTGGCAGGTCAGCAAGAACCTCGTCGCCGTAGATCTCCATCGCGGCAGCGTGCTCTTCGTCATAGACGTCCGAGATCCGCTTGAGGAAGACGAGGGGAAAGATGTACTGCTTGTAGTCGCCTGCGTCGATGAGGCCCCGAAGGATGACGGCGGCACCCCACAGGTAGTTCTCCAGCTCGCGTTGAGTGATTTGCTTGGTCATGACTTCACTTCCTGTCCGACGCCCCACTTGGCTAACTCCGCTTCGAGGTCGGCGCGCGTCTTTCGCGTCGCCTCGTGTGAGATTTCGAGGTCGGCGAGAGCCTGTTCCAGTGTCAGCTTCTCGCCGGTTTCGGCTGGCGAGACGTAAAGCAGGATGTTGAGGTTGTTGTCGTTGCGTGCGATCTCATCGAGGCCCGCGACGCGAGCGAGACCGTCAATCGCGTCGTATGACTGGTAGGCGGCGAGCAGCTCCTGGGCGTGCTCCGGCTCAAGGGTGTTCTGATTTCGGCCATGCTTGAACAACCCCTCGCCATTGATGAAGAGCACCTTGGACTTCCGTTCGGCGGGCTTGTCAAGAGTCAGGATCACCACGCACGCCGCAAGTCCGGTGCCATAAAACAGGTTGGGGGCTAGACCGATCACCGCATCGACCGCATCGGACTTGAGGACGTGCGTGCGGATTCTCGCCTCCGCGCCCTGGCGGAACAGCGCGCCCTGCGGAAGCACCACTGCCACGCGGCCCGTCTTGGGGCGCGCGGACGTGAGCATGTGCTGTACCCATGCCCAGTCGGCGTAACCCTTTGGCGGGACTCCGCCGAGGCTGTTTCGGCCCCACTTATCGGTGGCCCACTCGGGCTCGCCCCAGTTCTTGAGCGAGAAGGGCGGATTCGCGACCACACAGTCGAACTGGGCGAGGCTGTTGCCGCTGTGGAACGCAGGGTTGCGCAGCGTGTCTTCGCGGATGATTTTGAAGTCCTCGACTCCGTGGAGGAGGAGGTTCATGCGCGCGATCGCCGACGTGGCGAGGACCTTCTCTTGGCCGTAGAGCTTGCCCCAGAGAGTCTTGGGGCTGCCTCCCGCTGCCTTCACGTGCTCGATGACCTCGATCAGCATGCCTCCCGTGCCGCACGCGGGGTCGTAGACGGTGTCGCCCTCCCGGGGGTCGAGGATGTTGATGAGCAGCCCGACCACTGAACGGGGCGTGTAGTACTCGCCTGCCTTCTTGTTGGACAGATCAGCGAAACGCTTGATGAGGTATTCGTACGCGTTGCCGAAGACGTCGGGAGCGACGTTTGCGTTGGAGAGCGTCTTGGTGGAGAAGTGCTCGATGAGGTCCGCGAGTTTGCGGTCCGGGAGCTTGTCCTTGTTGGTCCAGTTGGCGTTGCCAAAGATGCCGTACAGGGTTTCAGGGTTGGCCTTCTCGATCTCACGGAAGGCTGTTTGCAGTGCGGTACCGATGTTCTCGGTGCGGCCACGGACGTCGGCCCACAGGTTGCCCTCAGGAAGCGCGAACCGGTGGTTCTCCGCGAACGACGCGAACTCATGGTCGCCGCCAGACTCATCGAGACCTTGCTCATACTCTTCGAGGTAGACGTCACTGATCCGCTTGAAGAACATCAACGGAAAGATGTACGCCTTGAAGTCAGCCTGGTCGATGCTGCCACGGAGAATGTCCGCTGCCTTGGCTAGGTACTGCTCCAGTTCCGGGAGGGTTATCGGGGCGGTCGTCACTTGGACTCCTTCGCGGTGTCGCGTGTGCGAACAATTTCCGGACCCCACTGTGTCTCAACTGTTGGCAAAGGCACGTTGTAGCGAATGGCGTCAAGAAGTGTTGTCATCACTGCGTCTGACTCTTCCGACAAGTGCGAGGCCCGCTCACGTAGCAACTGCAGCGATTTTGCGGCAAGCAGCAGGGAGATTTGGTCGGGTAGGGGCATCAGAGGAACTTCGAGGTCCTTGATCGGCGCACGCTGCACGGTGTTTCCTCCCTGAAGTCGACTGTTCCATTGCCCAGTGAGCGCCAGGGCGAGATAGCCAGGCGACAAGACGTCGTGATCACGGATTCGAAGTCGAGAGACGCCTGCCGTCGGCAATCGGCTTCCGGCGTCCACTACACAGGTCCGCACGACATGCGTTGTGCTCACCAAGACGTCGCCGTCGACAGCGAGTTCTGGATACTTACTGTTCGTGCCGTCGATGCTGGCGCCCTCAAACGTGCAGTCGCCTAGGTGGCTGGGGGTGACGATGCTTGCGCGGATCTCGGCGGGCGCGTCGTCATACGACGAGCGACTCTTCCCGGCGCGAAGCTCGACCACGCCTTGATCGACTAAGTCGCGGACAGTGAGAACTCGTGTAGGGGGAAAGGCGGAGAAGACCTTGAACGCGTTGAGGACGTTCTGGAGTCCTTCGACCGTTTTGTTGAGTGCCGCCCACCCGTCAAGGTATGCAGTCTTGATGAGTTCTGGTTCGGGCCCGTGCTGCTCGACCCAGCGCGACGGTGTGAGGGCCGACCCATTTGCCAAGACGTCAGTGACCGTTGTGAGTGCGTGCGGCACAGACTCGCGGGACTCGGGTTTTGTGAGCCAATCGCGAACCGACTCCTCGGGCGACGGGATACCCAAAGCGTCGATGAACAATATCGGCTCTGATTCTGAACTCGGGGTGGGGCGGCGTAGGACCCACAACGCTAGCGCGATGGTAGTTTGCGGTAGCATTTTCCCTGGTAGACCCACAATTGCTTCGATGCATCCTCGTCGCAGTAGTTCAGCGCGGATCCTCGCTTCGTCGCCCTCGCGTTGGAGGGTTCCCATGGGCGTCACAACAAATGCGCGACCTTCATCACTGAGGTGCGCGATCGCGTGCTGCAGCCAGGCGGTGTCGGCTGAATTGCGCGGGGGCGTACCGAACTCAAATCGAGGGTCCGTAACAGCGCTTGGCGCGTCAAGCCGCATTCCAAACGGAGGCTCCAACAAGACGACGTCGGCGCGCAGTGTGTGGTTCGGATCCTTTGCCAGAACGTTCGAACTTTCGGTCTCAAGTGCCACGCCGTGGAGTCTCGCGCGTTCGCGCGCGACACGCAGCGCGTCGGGATTGACATCATGCCCCACAACGCGGCTCGGCTCTGCGCCTCGCTCGATCGCTTCGATCAATGCCACGCCAATCCCACAAGCTGCGTCATAGAGCGTGCCGCTGGTCATGGTTGAGGCCAAGTCTCCCAAGAGAGTGGCAACGCGTGAACCGACAAACCCATGCTCACCGCCGGACTTCCCCTGTGATCGTTCGCTTCGTTCCAGGACAGAGTCCACTGCCCCAGCCAACTCGGAGGGATCGATTGCTCGGATCGCCTTTCGGAGACGATCGACCACGTCGGGTCGCGCATTGCCCACTGCGCTTCCTGCTGCACTGCCATCCGTCTCGGATGCGGCAAGTGCTAGTAGGAGTTGGGACGCCTCATCTACCCGCAACTCGCCGCGCAGGTCATTGAGAGCAGACCACAGCTCCATCTCAGCCGTGGCCTTGGGGTTGAGCGAAGCAGCCTGCGCCGCAGAGTCTTGCGAATTGGCTCGCACCCAATCCAGAACGTCCTGTCGGGAGAAAAGAGGTCGGCTCGCCGTGCCAGCAACCGCGATTGGGAACGAGTCCGACCGCTTGCGCCAATTGCTCACCGCGCCCCGCGACACACCCGCAATCTCGGCGATATCGCTGGGGGACACGAGACCCTGCACGCCATCTATCGTCATGCCGCCACCTCCAGGTTCGGTACCGCAGTCGGAAGCCAGGCCACCCCGCCAGCCGCCAAACGGAGTCGCTTGGAACAGCACTCCGGGTCTGAAACTACTGTCACGTGCACTCCCAAGTTTTCGAGTTCCGCAACCGCCTCTACGAAGATGCCGTCTCCGGACACGAGCGCCACTTCGTCAAAGCGTTCGTGAATTTGCTCATTGATCAGGACGTCCAGCAGCGCGAGATCCGCGCCGTCGGTGCCGGACCGCACCACCACGCGAGCGCCCGGCCACGCGAGCCCGGCGTGAAGGAGGCCAATGTGGCACGTGCCCACAATCACGTGGTCGGTGGGCCGTCGTACGAACGCGTGGTCCACGCGGCTGCGAGAATCCGCAGCCAACAGTCCATCCACGATCGCACCCCCAGCCACGTTCTCGATGTCTACGACGACGAGGCGTCGGCCTCGAAGTCGGCGCTGTTTTGGCGGGAGCGCCCCCGCTGGTGTTGTAAACAGTATCAGACCCCATCCTCTATGTGGATGCGGTTGTCGCATCACTCTTGAAGGGTAGGGCTTCTGCTACTCTGTGTCAAATCGTGAACCTAATTCACAAGCCGAATGAGTGCATATAAAGTTCACGTAGGTGTTTCGACACTGAGACATCTCCGTGCCCGCTCACTCATCGAGCTGCGCGGTACGTGTTGGCGGTGCCAAGTCAATCCGCAGCCATTCCGCGTCTGCGCCCACGGTGGCAATCAGATCATCCTGGCGCGGTTGGCCCAGCAATAGCCGGTACGTCACCACTGTCCTGAGCAGTCGCCTGTAATGCTGGAGTTCGCGGCTGAGCGGTAGCGCAGGCACGTAGCGCTCGATCGTTGCTCCGTCCTCACAGGTATAGACCCAGAACGGCACCACGTCAGATTCCGCGTCTCCACGGGCGCGGACTGCGGCATCGAACACCGCCGCCCACGGATCGTCGTACGCCGCGTTGAGCGCGGCCCCTCCGTGGATGACCGCAACGTTCTTGCGCACCGCGTGACCCTTGTAGCGGTGAACCCTGCCTTCCCTCTGCTCGAGGTCGACCGGGTTGCCAGGCAGGTTCCAGTGAACGATGGCATGGCTATAGGTGTGGAAGTCGAGCCCCTCCTGGCCCACCGAGGTGGACGCCAGCACAAAGGGCCGGAACGGTGAGTTGTACGCAGAGCGCACCGTGCCCTCGCGCATCACCGCGTTGTCATTGGACTGGGCGCGCCCGTACCGCGCGGCGAAGTGGCTGCCTGCGCGTTGCGGGTCTGTGACTACTTGTCCGTGCTCCACCCTCACGTCCTCGACCGTGTTGCTCGCGGTGCGAATCGACAACGCCTCGGCCATCTCGGCCGCGATCGTCGCCGCCCGTGCGTGGGGTCCCGCATCCTGTAGGCCCTCGGATTCCAATAGGCCATGGACGTATTCGTCGAGCACCGCCTGCAGACATCCGTCGATCGAATGGTGCAGCACCTCGCGCCAGTAAGCCTCACCATCGGACGCGCGGAGCAGGGTGATGATTTCCGGCTTGTTGAACAGCGACCGCAGACCCTGTGCCACCTGGAACGCTCCCGCTCGCACCGAGGGATCGATCAGCGACTCGACCCCTCCGCACACGCGTGACAGCGCCCGCAGACCCGTCACCCCCGGCCCGGCCAGGGCGAGCTCCGTAAGAACAGTGACCAGGTCGGCCGGCATGGCTCCGAGGCCGGTGTCGGCCGCGTTTCCGTCGGCAGGGAGGCGATCGAGTGACTCGATCAGCGCCAGGTGATCACCAAGAAACGAACCTTCTTCGGTCGAGGCCTTCTGCGTGTCTCGGATGAGTGCCACAAAGGCGCTGTTGTCGGCGCCACTGTCGTGGCGATCCAGCAAGACCGGCGCTGCGACATACCACCGGGCGTCCGGGATACCGCCGGGTTCCACCGTCACCCCGAGCCGATCCAACAGCGCCTCGACACGGGCGCGCACCATGCCGATCATCTCGTCCCGTGGCACGGGGAGCGCGTGGTTACCCTCACGAGCAATCGCGAGTGGATCCCCGGCCTTCGCGAGGGCGGGCGACGGGTAAAGCAGCGCGAGCGTGGTGCCGGATGCGCGGTACTGAAGCGGCGGCGCGGTTGCGCGCTGCTCCTCATAGGTGCGGCCCTCGAGCCCAGCGTTCTCAATCGTGCGTCGCTCCGCCTCGTAGCTCATCATCACCGCGATCGCCTTGGGGACCACAGTCCAGGCGGAGAAGATCAGCCTCTTGGTGAACTTGCGGAGTTCCGGATCCGCGTACTGATCGCGCGGCACGTAGTACGGCAAAGCGGGCGGCAGCCACGCGAGCTTCCAGGCGCCGCGGTCGAGTACATCGCTGATGAGGCCCCGGAGCTTGGCGTTGCCGGGATCCACGTGCTTGTAGGCGGCGATGTCTGACCAGTCGAGCAATCCCGAGGCGCCGTCGAGAATGCGCGCGAGATCACTGTCCCCGCGATCAACTGCAGCCTCGAAGTGCTTGCGGACCTGGTAGGTCGCTCGCTCCATGAGGTTGAGCGGATAGGGAGACGAGCGCCAGTACTCGAACACGTCGTTGCGATCCAGTGAGCGGGCCACGTCGCTGAAGGTGACCCACGACCTGACGTCCTCCACATCAAGCTTGGTACCTGGCGAGGGGCGTTCCGCAAGCATGCCGTTGCGATTGGGCGTGGAGGCGAGGCGCTCGTGACGGCTCATGACGCGACGCAGCTCGTGCTCCACGCGGTCACGCGCGTCCATCGCAAGGTCGGTTGGTGCGCCCCCGATCGCGGCGTCGCGCATGGTCCGCAGATCGCGCTGGACGCGGAGCCCGCGCTCCTTGCCGGCCAGGAATCCCACGGTGCGGTTAAAGTCCGCATAGTGGTCGTCGCCCTCGGGGTCATCGGGCAGCGTGTACATCTTGAACGGCGTCGCGGAGAGCAATAGCACGCGCGCCTTCTCGTGGTCGAAGACCTCGCGGGCAAGGTCCGAGCCGTACCCGTCTCCGTCCAAAACGTCCTTGAACCGTTGGAACTCATCCAGGATGACCAGGTCCGGCTCGAGGTGCTTCACGGCGGCGGTCGCGACCAGGTGACGGAGCGTCCCAATGAGCCGGTTGCGCCGCGCGCTCAGCTGCCAATTGGGGCTCCCTCGCAGGTAGTTGAACTCATCGGCACACGCCTCGAGTTCCTCGATTAAGGGTCCACCGTCCGGTCCCTTAGCGGTGGCGACGGATTCGCCAAAGAAGCGGGTGAGTTCGGGATCGAGGCTCGTGGGGTCAAAGTCCTTCAGGTGCCGGACGAAGGCGTCCTCCCCCATAGTTGCCTGGAAGAACTTCATCCAGCGAGGTCGCCGTACCGCGTCGTGCCCCCAGGAAGTCGCGAGCATCCAGTAGAGCATCACTCGTTCTTGGTACTTGCCGCCCTGCTTGCCTACCTCGAAGGACGTGCCTGGGGTGAAAGATACGAAGTTGACCTTCTGCGCGCGCAGGTCACGAAGTACCTTGGGCAGCAGGGTGAGCCTGTCCGCGTGCCGCAACTCTTGCCCGCCGACCACGTTGAGCCGGCTGAGGTTCTGGCGTGCGATCTGTGTGTTTGAACAGATATAGACGATGTCGATCCGGTCTTCTTTGTCCCAGAGGTACTCCACCGTCTTGGCGATGACGCCCTTGGCCACCATCGTCTTGCCCAGGCCCACCTCATCGGCCACAAGAAAGCGCTTGGTCCAGTCATCGTCCGTCCACAGGCGCCGGAAGGCGTAGTCGACAGTGTCGCGTTGAAAGTCTTTGAGGCTTGCGAGGATTGCGTCTACGTCCGGCATCGATGTGCTCATGCGAGCCGCTCCTTGTGAACCGTCCACACGATGTCCCAGAGCTCGTCGAACCCTTCGGGCAGGAGCTCGCTCCCCCCGGAGGCCGCGCGGATATCGTCCACGGCCCGCGCGATGCGGGCGAGGGCGCCCTCGTCCCTGCCAGCCGCCCTCACCATCGGTTCGAAGAGTGCGACATCCACCCGTGAGCCGGTGGGACCGGCATTCCAGCTCCCCCCGCCCTCGGCGCCCGCGACCTCAGCGAGAAGCGCGTCGTAGGAGGGGTCGCCCAACAGGAACACGAGATAGCGGAGTACGTCCTGCGGGGTTTTGAGAACGGACGCGAGGGCGTTCTTGCGACGGTCTCCCACGTCACCCGTCAGGATGGCCTTGAGCACGCACCGCCTGGTGACTCGCGACTCGCCCTCGCCCGCCGTTGTCTCAGCCGCGATGAATGGCGTGACGTTGTCGCGGGCGATGGACCAGGTGGGGCTCGATTCCAGCGCACGTGCGTGGCCGTCGCGGGACAGCGATACGAGCCAGACCGTCGTTTGTCCCACGGTGTTCGCCGGGAGGTCCACCGCGAGCGTCGCCTCGATCACATCGCCGTCCTTGGCCGCGATATCGAGCGCCACGCCGCGCTCCGCGAGTACCCGGTGGAATGCCTCGATGGCGTAGCTGGTCGCGATCTGGGGATCGGCAATGCCGTCGGGCTCGGTGACAGCCACCAGCTCCAGCACCCGGTTTAGGCCAGGTGCTTCGGGGGTTCCGTCAAGTACGCGCATGACCCCGCAATCCTTGGTGCGGCCAGTCAGCACCGCGTCGAACTCGACGTTGTTGCCCCAGCGCCTGCTGGTGAGGTTCGCACTACCGGAGACCACCATCGACTTGCCTTCTGCGAGGTCGACCACGAAAGTCTTGGCGTGTAGGCCTTCGCGCGTTCGCGTGACTTCGCTCAGCGTGCGCTCGGCCTCGCCCACATCCTCGCCTGACTCCACCTCGGCCAGCCGCTGGAGGACGTTGAGCTCCCAGCCCTCGAGCGCGCGAGCGCCCACGTACTCGAGGGACTCGATCCGGGAAATAAGGGTGCGCACTGGGGCGATGGCGGCAAGCTCCGCCACCGCCGCCTTGGTGAGGAACGGGCTGATGGCGAGCACGCGCTTCGCCCCGCCTGGAAATGGCCACACACTGGCGCCGTCCAAACCGATGGGCAGGAGCTCGCCTCCCGTGAACGGGCTAGGCGCCGCGAAACGGATGCTCGCGAGTGACTGGCTGAGGCTCGCGATGTCCGCGGTCCGCGCGGCATCGACGCCGCGCAGTGCGAGGTTCCCCAGGCCGGCCACAAATGCGCCGAGTGGCGCGGCGTCGATGGTGCCGTCCGGGTCCTCATCCAGAACCAGCGCCGTGTCCCACGAGCGATCTTGGGTCAGGTTGCGACTCATGATCACAGCGCGGTGGAGCTTGCGGCCGCCTTCATCGACGAACCGGAGCGACCACACCTTGGGGTGGAAGATCGCACCTTCGCGCGGGGGGACTACCTCGAGGACGCTGTCCTCGATGAAGGTAAGGATGGACCGGTAGTTAGCGGGGATGTCGATCCCGCCTGCGTGGCAGAAGACCGTTGTCTTGTCCGCATAGCGCCGCACCGCTTCGAGCAGTCGAACGGGGTCCGAGTTTTCGACGTCGGTCGCGGAGATGCGGTCGTGTAACGCAAAGGAGAGAGGGGCTAGCAGCATCGACATCAAGTCGAGCGAGTACGTGGTGCCGACTGCGACGTCGATGCCGTAGCCGGCCGGGGGCCGCAACGCGTCGGTAAGCAGCACGCGGGACTCCGGGGCGAGGGTCATGCTGCCTCCCTCGCTAACTGGAGGTCATGGAGGTGGGAACGCACATTGCCCCACCGGAACGAGAGCCTGCCAAGGCCGCTTGATCCCGGCCATCGGTCCAGAGCCGATTGGTTGGCGAAGCGAGCGCGGCTCCCCTTGATCTGCCTTTCTCGGGCTTCGACCAATGTGGCCGCCTCGCGGCTTTCCGGAAGGTTTGTGCCCGGTGTGGCGATAGCCACCCAGGTGTCCACGAAGGCAGTGGTGCGCGATGCGAGCCTGGGGTTGTGCGTTCGCAGGGTTTGCCAGCATTCGTTCCAGTTCCACTCGGCCGCTGATTCGCGGCCGCCCTCTTCCTGCCAGGCGGCGAGCCCCGCCTCATGGGAGGCAATTGCCTCGGTGCGGCCCGCCTTTCGGGCCAGAGCAAGGTTGTAGACGTAAGCAGCGCCTTGGACTGCGGAACTGAAGTGCTGCGCATGCTTGACGAGCCCCGCGAGGTCGGGCGGCAACTCGGCGAGGTTCGAGACCTCCCACGGGAAGCCGGCGGCAACTGACTCCAACTCTGAGTCGATATTGGATGGCATGTTCGACACGAACCACGCGAGCAGAGTGTCCCTGGCGTGAAGCCTGATGTGATCCGAGAGGAATCCCTCCTCACCTGGCGTCAGCGCAAATGTGGCGGCCGACAACAGATCGCCAGGCGCGGCAGGGAAGTTGGCGTCGATCCCGTCCCCAGGGAGTGCGGTGTGAGCGCTTGGGTCGTCCGCGTCGGCCGTGCGGTTGCGCAGTTTTGTGAGGTCGGTGTAGCGACGGAAGTACGCCTCAGGTGATGAGGCATTGACGAGTCCCCATGCGCCCAGGGTCGACCAATACGCAGAGCTGGGCAAGCGCTTGAGCTTGGATCTTGCGCTGTTGCCCATGACGCCCTGGAACTCGCCGCCGGCGATGAGGCTCTCGATGAGCAGGTGTTCAAGATGCTTGAATTCCGAGGCCATTGCCGCCGGGCTTTGCTTGGCAGCTGCTTGTTGCATGAGCCACGGGACGAACAGTGTGTAGCGAAGGCGCGTGTGCAGCACTGACGTACCAGGGAACATCGCATTGGAAAATGTGTCACGAATAGACCCGATGCCCAGCTCGTCAATGGTCCCTTGCTCCCGGAAGAGGTCCACCACTTCCAACATTTTGCGGCGCTGGTCATCGTCATTGTCGAGCCAGCCGAAGGACGAGGTCATGGGTCGAGTGTGGCGTAAGTGGCCGACATGCGCTGCGACCCCTCGCCGCACGCGTGTGCCAAAGTGGCCACATAGAATACGCAGGTGCGGATGCGTGCAGCGGCGGCTGGGTTGTCGTTGTGGTCGATGACGACGGATTGGTCGAGGCTTTCACTGCGCGATCTATCGGGGAGGCGGACGCGGCCCTGACCACGCGCGCCGGCGTGGCAGCGTTGTGCGTCGACATTCCAATCTGAATCCCCGATGCGGGCTCGCGGCACGCCGATATGCTCGCCCGGCGCTTCATCAAGCCACGTGGCTCTAGCGTGTTCCCCACACCCATCCGTGCAGCGCTGCTCGCCGAGACTGACGCCGAGGCGCGGGCGGCATCCGTTGCCGCATCGGGCAAGAGCCTGTCTGCCCAGGCGTACGCGATCCGTGAGCGGATACTCGACGTCGCGGGGCACGTCGCCACTAGCGTGGTGCCCATCTACGAAGGCCATCCCGAGGTGAGTTTCCGGGCGATGGCCGTAGAGGGGCTTGCCGAATCCAAGAAGTCCTTTGGCGGGCTCTCGCTCCGCTACGAACTACTCAAGGATGTGGGCGTTGCGGTGCCGTACGGAATTGAGAAGTCGCTGGCCGGTGCGTCCACAGATGACGTGCTCGACGCCGCCGCGATGGCGTGGAGCGCTCGCCGTATCGCTCGTGGTGAGGCGAGTCGTTTCCCGCCGACTGAACACGCCGAGCGCTTCAGTGACGGCATCGACTCGGTGATTTGGTTCTAGGCTCTACCAGGGACAGTACGTGGCGATGGGGGAAAAATGTTCGTTGGCAAACGTTTCAGTGTTGGGCGCTTCATCTCTGAACTGATGAGTGGCGTTGCGCGAGGTTTTGCGCGGCTGGGCAAGGCCCGGAGCCCGGCGTCGGCGTGGCTTGCGCGTAACCCTTTTCCGTTTTATCTGGCGCTCGTCGCCATCTGGATTTGTGGGCTGCTCCTCGCAAGGCCACTGGGCTCTCTTGCAGTCGAGTCCTATCTCCGCGCATCAGGAATCGTGCAGGCGTTTTTTCTAGTTGGACCTCCCGCACTCGTTTGGACAAATCTCGCCCAGCCAGTGTCTCGTCAGGTGCCTACAGTTTTTCAACATGCGCTTTCAGGCTTTGCGCGGACGCTTGCTTCGACGTTCTGGGTGGCGGTTTCTGTTTCGTTGGGATTTTGGATCGCGCAGGAGTCGGACCGCGGGCGTAGCGGATTGCCCGGCGTCCTTGTGGCGACGGGTGTAATTGTCGGCGGTGCCCTGCTCGTTAGATACGCCCTCATGGTTCGATACACGCTCAATTCCGACGACACCCAGCGCGCTGAAGTGAACGAAGTAATTTCTCCGGCATCTAACACGTGGGGCTCCTATGAATACCCCTCGAATGTGGCGTGGCTTAGGCATCATGCCTGGAGGATGGCTACGAGCCCATTCGGCGCGGTGGTGGTTTTGGTGAGCCTTGCACTTGGCTTGTGGGCCTACTTTGGGGCCTTTTCCCAATGAAAAGCAGCATGATTATGCTCGAGCCAATTGTTCCCCCAGAAGCGGAAAGCCATGACTGATATCACCATCACGCGCTGGGCTAGGTATGGCCACCAGCGTGGGTACGCCACGTCAGCCGACGGCACCAAGTTGGGGTCGATCGACCTCAAGACCGGTGCGGTCGCGCTTGAGGACGGTGTCGATGCACCTACCGTGACAGCCGAACTTGTGGCCTGGGCCGCGGCCCAGGCGCCGACGCAAGCCCCAGCACCCGCCCCCTTGGTGGCTCCGGTCGTGCTCGAGTCCATCCCCGCGCAATCAGTCCTCGCCCAACCCGTAGTGCTCGTGGAGCCAACCTCGCCGCCGATCCCGCCTCCGGCATCGGCCCCTGCCCCGATAGCCGCGCCCATCAACGAGCCATTGTCGGCGTTCGCGCCAACTCAAGAACCCACCTGGCGCGACCTAGCCGAACATCGCCCCGGCCAACTCGTCCGCGAACAGGCCGCAGCCGAATGGGCTGCGAGCAAAGACCGCTCCAAATTTCTCGCCTACGGGGCGCGTATCTTCAACGTCCACACCGACGAGCGCGCCTGGCGCGTGGGAGCGGACGGCGAGGAGGCCGTCGGCGCCCGTCTCGAAAAACTGCGCGGCAACGGCTGGCACCTGCTCCACTCGGTGCCCGTGGGGAAGAAAGACTCCGACATCGATCACGTCGCGATCGGCCCCGGCGGAGTCTTCACGCTCAACACCAAGAACCACCCCGGGGGCAAGATCTGGGTGGCCAAGTACCAGATGCGCGTCAACGGCCAGGTGGTCCCGTACCTGCGCAACGCCAACCACGAGGCGACCCGCGCATCGAAGCTTCTCACCAAGGCGGCGGGCTTCGAGGTTTCGGTGCGGTCGTGTGTGGTGGTGCTGACCGGCACGATCATCCCCGAGATCAATGTCAAGCAGATGCCCGACGACGTCATGGTGCTCGACCGCATGGACGTGCCGCGCTGGTTCAAGAAACGCCCGCCGGTCCTCACTCCCGAACAGGTCGAAGGCATCTACGCCGTTGCCCGCCGCTCCGATACCTGGGTCTAAACCTGACCATCGCCAAGGCCGTGGCAAGCCTGTGGACAAGGCGTGCGGGCACCCGCGGAGGCCGATACTGTCAGTTAATGAGAGTCGGCGTCTACATCGATGCATTCAATGTCTACTACGGCATCAAGGGCCAATTGGGCAGCGGTCCGGGTTGAAAGTGGATCGGCCCTCGGGCTCTCGCGTCTCGCTTCGCGAAGTGGCAGGGTGCCAGCATCGACCGCGTGGTCTATTGCACAGCGAGGGTCAACGACCCCGCCGCCCCTTCGCAGACCCAGCGCCAAGACTTCTACCTGAAGGCCTTGCAAGCGACCGGCGCCGTGGACCTGATCGAGGAGGGCTACTACGCCTCGAGGGCCAAAGAGTCCGTCATGACTCCGGAACCTCTTGGCAGCCGAATGCCAACGGCATTACACGACCCTCACGAGCTCTTGCAGTGGAGCGCGGACCTTCCGGTGCGCCGCAAGGCGGACGGGCTGATGCTGGCAACGGTTCGCAAGCGCGAGGAAAAGGGCTCGGACGTGAACGTTGCGACCCACCTCCTGGTCGACGTCCTCCAGCGACGAGTCGATGCCGCGATCGTCATGTCGAACGATTCTGACCTCGCACTGCCTCTCACCATCGCGCGCCGACATGTCCCCGTAGGTCTCCTGAACCCGAGCAGGAAACCGCTCGCTGGGGCACTGAAGGGTCAACCCTCCGAAGGCGCGGGGGCTCATTGGTGGCGTCGTCTCGATCCGAAGGATGTGACTCTGTGCCAGCTGCCGGATCCTGTGGCAGGGGTCTCGCGTCCGTCCGGGTGGTAGTCGTGCGGCCGCACGTCGACCGTGCTACTTTAATTCTACCAACCCGTCCCTCCACGTGAGGGCGGGTCTTTTTTTGCCCGCGTGGCAGATGGGCGCGTGCCGCCTCACATGGGGGCAACTCGCAGCCCCCGTAAGAACCCCGCAGTCTTCTCGACTTCTCCGCTCCCGGTTGTCGGCAGCCGGAGCAGAGCGACACGGCTTCGGTCGCTGGTCGGGTAAACCCTGTTGAAGCGGCGCGGCGTCAGAGACTCCACCCCGGCGCCGGCCTTGCCCAAAACTCGAGTAGCCCGGTCAACTCGGCCATCACCAAATCGGCCTTGGCGACGGCGTCAAACGGCCCGGGCGTCCGGAACACGCACACCACCAACGGCACGCCAAGCGCCTCGAGCTTCTCCCTCAGGATGCCCCTGCCGTGCTCCAACTCTCCCGCGACAAGGTCCTTCTCGCCCACGGTGGGGCGCTTGACGATGTCCGTGAACCCGATCCGGGACGCCAGGGCCGCGTCCTCGAAGGTGCGCACGCCCTCGGGGAGGTCGAACAGCCTGGCCGATGCGAGGCGTCGCAGCTCTCGTTGCCCCACCCGGCCCTGAAAGTAGTGCCCTGCGGCGACGCTGATGGGCGAGGGGTTCAGCCCTACGATTACCGCTCTTGGGTTCGCGGGGTGCCCCGCTCCGCACCACCGACAGCTTGGGCTCGCCGTCTCCAGGGGAGCCCAGCCATCGTCGCCGCAGGCCCTGCGCACCGTCGCCGTGCCGTCTGCGGGTCAGGTTTTCCACAGGGCCGCGCGGGAGTAGCGCGTCTGGCCGTAGCGTCGGCTTGAGGCATTCGTGAGGTAGCCGCGACGTCGTCCGTAGAATTGCGGTGGACACAAAGCCGCAGAAGAGGAACACTGAGCCTTGTCGATCACGTGGGCCCAAAGTGCGGCCAAGCACGGCCACGGCCGCCGGCTATGTGCGAGGAAAGGTAGAGCAGGATGAGCACTAGTCGCGATGCGGATGCAGCCAGCTTCGCGGCTCAACCCGACGCCTGGGGTGAGCCTCAAGGACGGACGACCGGCGCGGCGGCGGCCGCTCATGGGCGCGCTCTGCTCGAAGCCGCTGGCGTCGACATCGCCGGCGTGGAGCGACGCGTGGGCCGCCCGCGCATCGGCGGCAAGGCGGGCCGCAAGGGGGAGCGTAGTGCGCGCGTCAACGTCGCGGTCACCGACGCTCAGGCCGCCATCATCGACAGACTGGCCGTGCAAGGGCGCACCCGTAGCGACGTCGTGCGGGAGGCGCTCGACGAGTACCTTGCGGCGAGGGCCTAGGCGCGACCAGAGTGTCGGGCACTTTAGTTTCGGCTCAACACGTCAAAGGAATAGCAAGTACTATAGTGGCGTCATGAAACCCTTAGCCTCAGTCGCAGAGCGCTGTGACGCTGCGGTGGAGGCCGCCCGCGCCGAACTTGTGGCTGCCGTGCGCCACGCCTACGGCCAGGGCATGACCCAGACCGAGATCGCCAGCCAGATCGGGCGCAGCCAGCCCGAGGTCAACCGACTGTTGCGCTTCCACGGCTCGACCCCGCGGGCGCGAGCCTTGCGGGAGCAATCGACCCGCATCCGCTCCACGATCAAAGAGGCAGGTGGTGCCCGGGTGCGCGTCTTCGGATCCATGGCCGACGGCACGGACCGGCCGGACTCCGACGTGGACCTGCTGTTCGACATGCGCAAGCCGCTGAGCCTCATGCAGCTGTCCACTCTCGAACGCGAACTCTCGCAGCTCATCGGCGCCCGCGTGGACCTTGTGCCCGAGTCCTCGATCCGCCCCGACTTGCGCCAACACATCCTTGAACAGGCAGTGCCGCTGTGAGGCGCACTGCCCGCGTACGCCTGGCAGACGCCTTCTTGAACCTCAACGCGCTTTCACCAAGTAGCACGTCGGCAGGTGAGCGTGACTCCACGTCGAAGCCAGGGTGTGCCTTGAGGAGGTCCGTGAGCTTCGCGTAGCCCCACGCATGGGAGTCGAAGTCCGACGCAGGCTCGCCTAGTCTTCAATCACCGCTTCGCCGCGCGCCGCCAGCGCCGCGAGACCATCGCGCATGGCCTGTACCTGCTCGGACGAATGCCCTACCCAGTCCGTGATCTCGCCCACCACCCGCATGGGTTCGCGGCTGCGATACGAGCGCGTCGGATTGCCAGAAAACTTCTTGTTGGTGACGTTGGGGTCATCCTCGAGAGCGCCCGTCGGCTCCACCACGTAGATATGCCCACGCCCCGTCCCCACCGCCAGCTCGGCGCCCCACGTCGCCGCGTCGAGCGTCTGCGTCACGTAGATGTGGTTCGAGACGCGGCCGGTCTCAAAGTTGGACTCGCGCCCGGGGTCCAGCATGTCGCCCACCTTGAGCGTTGCCTTGGTGCCGTGCAGGTACGCACCGGACTCGTGCACCTCGAAAGGTTGTGGCGCGGTCGGCATGGTGACGCTCCTTCACTTCGCGTGAGGCGCGCGTCGCGAGCGCGCCGACGCCCACGTCACTTGTGTGGACTCCGGCGCACATAGGCGTTAGGTGCTTTGCCGTCCCCCGTCTTGCGTGACTCGAGGTCGAAGGAGGGATGCGCCACCATCAGGTCCTTGAGCTTCGCGAATCCCCACGTCCGGGAGTCGAAGTCGGACGCAAGCCGCGACAGGTTGGAGCCGACGGCGCCGAGGTGAGCCCAGCCGTCGTCGTCCGCCGCTGTCTCAACCGCCTCGGACAAGAGCTTGGCCAACTTGGCGTCGCCCTTGAGCGAGGGCTTCGCCTTGGGTGCGGTCGCCGTGCCCGCCGTCGTCGCTGGCGCCCCCGTCGCCCCCGTCGTCCCCGTTGTCGCCGATGTAGCCGACGGGGCAGCGGCAGGCTTGGGAGCGTCGGCCGCATCGCCCAAGTTCTCTACATAGACGAACTTGGTGCACGCCGCCACGAACGGCTTTGGCGTCTTCAGCTGACCGAAGCCGTACGCCATGAGGCCCTGCTCGCGAATCCGCGCCGCGAGCCGCGTGAAGTCGCTGTCGCTCGACACCAGGCAGAACCCGTCCACCGTGCCGCCGTGGAGCAGGTCCATCGCGTCGATGATCAGCGCGCTATCGGTGGAGTTCTTGCCGGTTGTATACGCGAACTGCTGGATGGGCTGCACCGAGTGCGCGAGCAGCTCCGGCTTCCACTTGGACAGCCGCGTCGACGTCCAGTCACCATAGGCCCTGCGGACGGTCGCGGTGCCGTACTTGGCGATCTCGACAAGCAGGCGCTCGAGGTGCTCGGCGCTCGCGTTGTCGGCATCGATCAGCACTGCCAGGTGGGCATCATCCGTGAGTTTCGCCATGGGTCCACTGTGGCACTGATTGGGGTGGGGGTGCCCGCGGCTGGACGGGTTTTCCACAGGGCCGCGCGGGAGTAGCGCGTCTGGCCGTAGCGTCGGCTTGAGACACGCGGGAGGTAGTCGCGCAGTCGTTTACATAATTGCGGTGGACACAAAGCCGCAGAAGAGAAATACTGAGCCTTGTCGATCACGTGGGCCGAAAGTGCTGCCAAGCATCGAATCCCGCGCGACGAAGCGCTGTACGCGATCGCTCACGCGGAGCTGTTCATCGAATCGTTTGGGCAGGCCCGGGTAGGCGATCGGGCTCCATCGTTATTCATCGGCCCCAGCCGTTTCGGAAACCTCGAGGTCCTCGCAGTGATCACGCCGCCACGTGAGATCTGGGTGTTCCACGTGATGCCGCTTCGAGAAAGCACAGCGAGGGCCGCCGGGTATGACAGTTAGAAAGGAGCACGCGATGACCGCCAACTCAGAAGCGGAAGCCGCCAGCTCTGCGGCCGACCCCGACGCTTGGGGCGAGCCCCAAGGGCGCGTCACCGGCGCCGACGCTGCGGCCCACGGTCGCGCCCTGCTCGAGGCTGCAGGCGTCGACGTCGCCGCCGTCGAGCGTCGCGTCGGCCGCCCGCGCATCGGCGGCACGGCGGGACGCAAGGGAGAGCGCAGCGCGCGCGTCAACGTCGCGGTGACCGACGCACAGGCCGCGATCATCGACCGGCTCGCCGGTCAGGGGCGCACCCGGAGCGACATCGTGCGCGAAGCGCTCGACGAGTACCTCGCGGCACGGGCTTACCCCGAGAGCCTGGCCGACGCGCACTAGGTGACGATGCCCTAGGGCATGCCGCGCGACATCACGGTTTCCGCGGCGGATCGGCTCTCACCGCTCCCAAGCGGCTTGGAACGGCACGCGCAGTGTGGGGAACTGCGGGTCGAAGAACACTAGACCACGTTCCTCGGCCATGCGCGCGATGCGTGGCACCGCCGTCGCCGCCGAACCGAACGTCAGGACCGTCTCGAAGAGACTTCCCGCGGCCTCATGCTCCAGCGGAAGGTATTTCCAGGGAGTGCCAGCCATGGGGTCTCCGGGAAGGCCAGGCCACTCTCGCTTCAGTGCCGCCACGAAGTCGCGCATCGTCTCTGTGGGCTCGACTCGCGGGTGAGCCTCTCGGTAGAGGAGTTGTTGAATCTTGGCAGCTTCGAGATTCGAGGCTGGCCGCGCGCCATCCCAGACGGTGATGTAGTAGCCCATGACGCGACGCTAACGACAACCGGAAGCCCGGAAGGCACTGGTGCTCCGGAGCCTGTGGAAGAGCGCGGAGCGCCGTGCCCTGGGACGACGTCTCTACCTGGTCGGGTGAACCCCCAACCTTCTGATCCGTCGTCGGCCCGAGCCTGATTGCGCCGACTTGCGACGCTTCATGGCCCATCGGCAAGCGCGGCCCGCGCGCGGTACCCGGGATAGCGCACCATCCTTGACTATCGCTATAACGGATAACGACGTCCATCACACGATAATTGAGAGATGAGGGCGTCAGCATCAGCGACCCCGCCGAACGACCCGCGCCAATCCCGTCGTCCCCATCATTGGTGGCTCTGTGGACAAATCCCGCGAGGTGATGACGCTGGTCGGTAGTGTCGATCCCGTAGCCGGAATCTCGCGCCCAACCGGCTGGTGATTGAGTACATGGGCACAGTTTCCGGACTCGATCCGGGAATTTGCGCCGCAGCACGTCCGCCGTGCTACTTTGGAGTTACTCACCCGGCCCTCCACGCGAGGGCGGGTCTTTTTTTGCCCCAGTGGAGACGTCGCACTACCGCAGATTGATGTTCCGCGACGTGGGCGGCCAGAACCCGCACGTCGAGCGTGCGCCTAGCAGCCTGGCTCACCTGGGACTTCCCTCGTGCTACTTGCGCGCCCTTGCAGGCTTCCGCCTCACCACACAGCCCCTGGGCACTGTCGCCGTGCCGCACTTGGCGATCTCGACAAGGAGGCGTTCAAGATGCTGGGCGCTCGCGTTGTCGGCGTCGATCAATACGGCTAAACGGGCCTCGTGCGTCGGTGTTGCCATCAGTCCACTGCGGCACTGATTGGGGTGGGGGTGCGGGTGCTAGACCGGAACCGCGCCCTGCGGCCTCGTTCTCCACAGGCCACGCGAGCCGGTGAGACCAAGCCCGTAGTCTCGCTCGGGTGACGGACGTGTATGTCTATGTCGACGAGACGGGAGATCTCGACTTCTCGGGCAATCCACGCGCGTCATCGCGCTTCGGATTGGGCAGTGCGGTGTTCTGTGGACCTCATGGCGCCGCGCTTTGACGTGACCTTCCTCGACAAGGAGCGCGCCTACCCGAGGGTGCGCGATGCCTCCGTCACCTACCGCTACAAGCTCGCGGTGTCCCTGCACCTCAAGTGGCTGATCCCCCGGGTGGCCCCAGTGGACGGCACCGTCTTCGTGATCCTTGGCTCACTTCAAACGGCGGGCAAGCGTGAAGCCGTACGCAACGCAGTCGCCGACGTGTGCGCTCAGGTCGATCTGTCGCTCGCGCGGGTGGTGCCGTGCATCTGGGACGCGCCCAGTTCGTGGGGAATCCAAGTTGCCGACTATGCGCTGTGGGCCGCGCAACGTGACGTCGAAGGACGTCAGTGCACGTGGTTCGAGCCGTGCGTGAAGCCGACCCTCGCGTCGGTGTTCCATCCGTGGGCGTGAAACCGCCACCTGGGCAGAAAGAAACCGGCTATCCCATTCTCACAGGAAGAGGTCCCCTGGACCCCTTGTCACCGGCTTCTACAAGCATATGCCCGGTTCTGCTCATGTGCATAGTTGGGCAGGCCGGGTGTGGAAACCGCGCTACACGTTTACCAATCAGGTAAACGCAAGTACCATGATCGGGTAGAGGTGGTCCGTACGATCGCCGACCTGTTGGACGACCTACCGCTCACCCTGGACGCACTCGTGACCACCACGCATCTGCCCGACCACCTTGTAGCCTCCCCAGGCGCCGTCCTGGAGGAGTGGCTCGACGAGCGACACATGTCGCAGCGCGAGCTTGCCGACCGCACTTCCAAATCCGAGAAGTTCGTCAGCCAACTCATCAATGCCAAGGCGTCGCTCACCGCCGACACGGCCCATGACCTAGAACTCGTCACCGGGGTCAGTGCGGATACCTGGCTGCGCATCGAGGGCTCGTACCGAGCGATGCTCAGGCGTCGCGAAGTCATCGAGGCGGCGGGTGCGTCGGGCTCGCCAATCGAGGCTGCGTTGTTGAAGTTTCTTCGCGACGCCGGGATTGTCACCGCTCCGGCGCGGGCCAAGGGCGAGCAGGTCGTCCAGGTATTCAGCCTGCTCGGCGTGAGCTCAGCCGACGGGTTGGCCCGGTTGACGAGGCGGCACGCGGCGGCGTTCCGGGTATCGACCTCGTTCACGCCCGACGCCGTGGCAACCGAGGTGCTGCTACGGCTGGCCCACGACCAAGCCGACCTTGTGCCAACGCCCGCGTACAACGAGGTTCGCCTGCGCGAGGCACTCCCGCTTCTGCGGGCGCTGACGGTGCGCGACCCCGCCGAGGGTGCGGCGACGGCCCGCGAGGAACTCGCCGCGTGCGGCGTCGCGCTCGTCTTTGTGCCCTCGGTGCCCAAGGCGCACTTCCACGGCGTGACGATGTGGATAGGCGAGCGGGTTATCGTCGCGCTGTCTTATCAAACCAAGTCGGATCGCGGCAAGTCCGAAGACCACTTCTGGTTCACGCTGTTCCACGAACTCGCGCACGTGCTCGCAGGCAAACGTGACGAGATCTATCTGGAGGGCCCCGTTGACGGCGACAAGCCCGCTTGGGAAGTCGAGGCCGATGCCTTCGCTGCCGAAACGCTTATTTCAGCGTCTGCTGAAACGCGGCTTCAGAACGTCGCCAGCCTCCAGGACGCGACTGATCTAGCGGCCGAGCTTGGTGTGAGCCCCGCCATCGTCGTGGGAAGACTCCAACACATGGGCCTCAAGCCCGTCTCGTGGGGGAACGGGCTCAAGCGTCGGGTCGAGCTGCGGTGGCCCGGCGCCGCCTAGCATCGGCCGTCCGATCGGCCAGCGCTAGCATCTCCCCATGAGACTCCCCTGGCCCCGCCCCAAGCCTGCCGAGCCCCACAGCCACGACAACGGCGCCTTCGTGACCTTCAGGCTCAACGCGCGGTTGCAGCCGGTGCACCGCGGCGAGATCTTCGAGGATCCGCTCGATGCCGCCATGTCCGCGCAAGGCTTGGGCGAGATCGATGGCGGCGGCACCCAGCAGGGCACGACGGGAGAGGTCGACTTTTGCGACATCGTTGCCTTCATTCACGACCCGGTCGCGACGAACGCCCCCGCCGTGGCCTCGATCCTCGAGGGCGTGGGCGCGCCCGTGGGCTCGCGCTATCAGGGCGACGGCTGGGACGATGCGACGCCGTTTGGCGTCACGCAGGGGCTGGCGCTCTACCTCAATGGCACCAACCTGCCCGACGAGACCTACGCGACGGCCGACGTCAACGAACTTATCGAGCGCCTCCTCGAGGCACTCGGAGACGCGGGCGAGATGATGAGCCATTGGGAGGGCCCCACCGAGACGGCGCTGTACTTCTACGGCAAGACGTACGACGCGATGGCCGACGCGCTTGCCCCGGTCATCGGCACTCACCCCCTCGCCCAGCAGAGCCGCATCGAGCGGATCGCCTAGGGGTTGGGGCGTCTGGGCGTGCGAGCGCCGGGGCGTGCGAGCGCCGGAGCGTCCCGATCGTTATCCACAGGGCCGATGCTTCCTGTGGCGGGCGTCGGGCTCGCCCGGTATCGTCGCGGGCATGGCTCGACTGTCGCGTTTTGTGACGGTTGTAGCCCTCTTGGGGGGCGCAACCGTATTCCTGTCCGCATGCACCGGGGGCACTGACCCTGCTGCATCTTCCAGTCCCTCGGTCTCGGCCGTGGTGACTTCCTCGCCGAGTGCGTCGCCTTCGCCGACGCCGTTGACCGACGAGGAACTGCTCGCACTGATTCCCGAGGGAGCACGCGCCGAGAACTTTGGGAGTGCGGTGAACTTCGCTCGGTTCTTCCTCAATCTGTATCCCCAGTTGTTCGCACGAGAAAACTCGCAGGGTGAGCTTTTCCAACTACTTAGCGGTGATAACTGTGGGTTCTGTGAGAACGCGCTGCAAAACATGGCGGCGACGCACGAACTGGGTGCCTACACGGTGGGTAGCGAATATTCATTTCCGGATTCGATTCCCGAGGGAGGTCTCGGGGAGGAAGGCTACTGGTACGTAAGTGAGCGGGTCGAGGTTTCATCTGCAACGACATTTGGGCCAGATGGCACAGAAATCGACGCCGCCCCTGCAGGGATGGGGGGCGTACGAATCAGGCTTTTCTATGACGTCGACCACTGGATTGTCGACATCATCGACTTTGACATTGATGAAGTCGCCTAGTGTGATGCGGTCGCCGGGCGTTGCCACCATTGGGGCGTTGGCTTCCTTCCTACTTCCGATGGTTGGGGCTAACACCTTTGACGATGAGGACGGAACGGCCAAAGTTGGGGTCTTCGACAGCGACCAGGCCTCATCACAGGGCGCCCCAACATCCAGTAATGCAACGAGCGATCGTTGGATGCGTCATGCGGTGTGTGCTGACTGGATCACGGTCGAACTGACAGGCAACATGTTCTCTGGGACGTTTGAGGGTCGCATCCCGGATTGTGCCGAGGAGTTGCTGGTGTATGCCGACCTGTGTGGCGAGGGCGAAGTTCCGCTTGCTCCGTGGTGGGTGAGCCGGGCTAGACCAGACGGTACGTATGGTCCGTGGTCGCAGGCGTCCCAGTATCAGTGCGGGACCGATCTCTTGTTGGCTCAGGTGGAGCAAGCGTGGGCGACGATGCCGATCGCTCCCAATACCTATGATGTTCAGCCCAGTGCCGGCTTCGCAATAGCCGAGCTAGGCGTCAACCTCATTGTCGACACCAACCCCCGCACGTTGGACGTCACCCTCATGGGCACCCCCGTCACGATCCGTGCAGTGGCGACGCAGTACACGTGGACCAACACGGATGGCACTACGTGGACGTCGACCAGCCCGGGTGCACCCTTTGACCAGGGTGGCACCCCGTTCGTGTTCCCTCGCACGCCGCAGCACCGCACCACGTTTACGCTCACCACCACGTGGAGGGGCGAGTTCACCACCAACAATGGCGGCACGTGGCGGGACGCCCCGGGCACAGCCACCACCACGTCAAACAGCACCACGGTCCACGTCTACAACCCCCACTCCCACCTCGTGGACTGCGACCTCAACGGCAACTGCATCACGGGTTCCCAAGGCGGCGGCAACCAAAACACCATCCTGGACCCAGACGGCGACGGCATCGACAACTACCTCATCCCAGACAACAAGATCGATGCCTACCTCAACGCCCGCGCCAACAACACACCCTGGAAAGACGCCGCACGCAAATAGCACAGCGCCGCGGACGAGTCGCAGGGCTAGACGATGTCTAGCGCCCGTATCGTGGGGAACTCGCCCAGGCCCAAACCCACCGGGCGGCCGTCGAGCAAAGCGGTTGCGGCTTGCGTGACATAGCCGGGCAGGTGGGACGCGATCAAGGCGTCGGCTTCCAGCACCCTCGCCTCGGCGCGGACGGCCTCGGCGACACCCGCCACCACTTCGCGTGCTCTGGCCTCCCGGATCCCCCACGTGCCAGCCTCGGCAACCACAGCATCGGCGTCGATCGCGCGCAGTGTCCGCCTGCCATCGATGAACAGCGCTGGCCCCACGCCGCCGCCGTAGAGCACGCCTGGTGTCACGTCATACATCGGGGCAAGCGAGATGGTGCCGTGGGCGCTGTGGAGAAGAGCATGGTTTTTGGCGTGAGCATCGGTGTCGCCAACAATGAGCCGGAATACGGTGTGTTGAAGCAGACGCTCCGTATCGCTGAGACCCGTGTGGAACATGGAGCGGTCCCTGTCAAGCAGCGCGGCGATCGCCGCGTAACTCGCGCGCGGGTTTCCCCAACTGAATTTGTCGTCCCCGCCCCATGGCAGAGCGAGCGCTTGGGCGGCGTCCTCTTGGTGAAGGCGCCCGATGCCACCCCTTGTGGGCGCGCGGTCAAAACGCTCGATCACCACGGCGCTCACGGTGTCGAACGCTTCGAACCAGACGCTGTAGTCAATGAGGCCCACGGCGCGGGCAAGACGCATCGTCCATACTTCCGCATGTCCGTCGCGGAGCCCATCTGGACCGAGTGGTTTGACGATGTGGGTAGACGGGTGACCGTCACGCGCCGCATGCCAGCCCTGGTCAGACCGCCCAAACGCCACCTTGGGGCGCATACCCGCGCTGACGGATCCGCCTCCAGCAACAAAGGTGGAGGGGTTCGCGACCTCGGCAGTGGCCTCGTCTGCCGTGAGCAGCGGCCCCAGGCCGGTGATCTCGGGACCGGGAAGCACGATCGCACCGGCAACGTCGCGGCCCACCGCGGCGAGCAGCCCCACGAGCTTGCGCCTGTTCAGACCCGGTCGCTCTCGCAGGAGCCCGTCGAGTCGCGGGCCTTCAGGGAGTAGGCCTCCAAAGAAGGCCTCCGTTGCAGCGGCCGACGCGGGCGCTCGCTCGAGCGGTAGGGCCAGCGACAGCACTGGGGAGCCGATGCCGTACTCGTCGAGCGCCGCTGCGGAGGCGGTGAAGCGTGCCCCGTCGGCCCCTTGACGTAGCACCCCGACGGGGCGCCCGAACAGGTGGACGTCTAGGGTTTCGTTAGTCATCGGTGCTCCACGCGATCGAGATCCCGAGCTTTCCGATCACCGAGAAAAGGCGCGCGTCGAGAATCTTGGGGCGCCCGGTCTCGAGCTCGGAGAGCCAGCGCTGCGAGACTTCGAGCTGCTCCGCGAGTTCCACTTGGGTGAGGCCGGCGGTGATGCGTGCATGTCTCACTGCGCGACCGAGATCCTCGGTAGAGCGAAGTCTCCCATGCGCCACGATCGTCTCATTCCGTTCGAGTAATATGCCGAGGATATCACGAGTACGTAATGACGGGGTGGTGGCTAGTGAGCCTGTTGTCCCCACCGTCGTCGCTGCCTCCCTGCGACGGCCCGGTAGTCTGGAAGAGCCCGCTCATCGGCGCGCGGGCGGGTGAGCACGAGCTACAACGGGCTAGCGCGGCGCACGTCGCGATGAGGAAGTGGAAGACCCATGAAGACTGACTCACGAAAAATCGTGGCCGCGGGTGCGGCTGTTGCCGTGGTGTGCTTGGTCGGCGGGGCGTTGGTGGGCCTGTGGGGTGCCGTCAAATTTCCCAGCTTTGACCTGTTCGGCCAGCGCGAGGAGTCAAGTGACTCGCAGGTCATCAATGCCGTGGACCGTGTGGAACAGGTGGCCCTTGTGAGCCTGGGGATTCAGGGCATCACCGAGAGCCGCTCCAACAGCGAGGTGCTTGGCATTAAGGTCCCTGGAAGTGACAGGGTCACCTTCATCCAGTATTCCTTCAACGGCAAATTGGGCATCGACGGCGCGGGCGTGACCGTGACGCCCACCGGCGAGCACATGTACCGCGTCACCATTCCCAAGTTCATCTTCATTGGGTACGACAACCTTGACTTCAAAGTGGCCGCAGAGAACAACGGCGTCCTGAGTTGGGTGACCGAGGACATTGACACGCTCGACATCGTCAACGACGTTCTGGACGAGAACGCGCAACAGCAGTATCTGCGTGCGAATACCGACGTACTCAAGGATCAGTCTGAGACCTTCTATAGGTCCATCATCACGAGCGTCGACCCCGACGCAGTGGTGGAGTTCACGTTCAGCAACAGTGGGAACTGATCGCACTCGCTAGGTTTCGCGTTGGGCGCCAGTTGCAGGGCGGCATGCGCGTGCCCGGCCGATGTTTTCCACAGGGCCGATGCTTCCGGTCGCGGGGTTTGGGTGGTTTCGGTAGGGTCTGGGACATGGCTCGACTGTCGCGTTTTTTGGCGGTGGCAGTCCTCTTGGGGGGCGCAACTGTATCTCTGTCCGCATGCACGGGCGATCCCGCGCCCACGGCGTCGCCTTCGCCGAGCCCGGTGGTGGTGAGTGAGACTCCGTCTCCCAGCCCGTCGCCCTCGCCCACCGCGCTGAGTGAGGACGAACTGCTCGCGTTGATACCCGAGGACGCTCAAGGCGAAGACTTCCTGAGTGCGAGCAACTTTGCGAAGTTCTTTGTGGGGGCCTACACGGAGCTGTTTGTCGACGGCGCTGACCTGAATCTGTACCGCACCCTTAGCGCTGAAGAGTGTCAGTACTGCGCGAGCGCCCTCGTAAATGCAGTCGAGACTGCCGAAGTGGGTGCGCATAGTGAGGGCGGGCTGTTCTCTTTCCCCGATGTCCTTGGTCGTGGAGGTTTGCGAGACGACGGGTTCACCTACGTCGCGCAACGGTTTGCCCTGACGGATGCCACGACCCTGGGACCCGACGGTGAGCAACTTGGAACCGGCCGGGGAGGCACCGGTGATGTGGGTTTGAAGATGCGGTTTGACGACGGGACTTGGCGCGTCTACGCGGTGGAGTTCTCTTTCGATGATGGGTAGCGTGTCGCGGGCACGTCGACTGATCTCGACCATTTCCGTTCTGTTGCCGATGCTTCTCCCAATGATCGGATCGGATACGAGGAACCAAGACGAAGGCGACCACGAGGCAGTCATCGAATTAAGCGACTCCCAAGCCGCCTCTCAGGGCGCTCCCGTTTCAGCATCTGCGAGTGGTGATCGGTGGCAGCGTCATGCGATCTGCTCGGAGTGGGTGACGTTCACTCGCGTTGGTCAAGTGGGTTCAGCGACCTTCAAGAAGTCGTGGAATCCTTCGATCCCGGATTGCACGGGTGAGCCCTTCCGGCCGCTCGATATTTGCCCGGATGGCACGATCCCACTTGACCCGTGGTGGGTCAGCCGTGAGGATTCGGGCACTTACGGACCGTGGGAGATTGCTGGCAGCCAGCAGTGCGCCGGGGACCTTCTCTTAGCCCAGGTGGAGCGGGCGTGGGCCACGATGCCGATCGCGCCCAATACGTACGTGACACAACCATCGGCCGGCTTCGCCATCGCAGAGTTAGGCGTCAACCTCGTGGTGGACACCAACCCGCGCACGTTGGACGTCACTCTTATGGGCACACCCGTCACCATTCGTGCGGTGGCCACCCAGTACACGTGGACTAATACGGATGGCACGGTGTGGACCTCGACTAGCCCTGGCAAGCTTCACAACCAAGGCGGCGAACCGTTCACTTTCCCTCGCACTCCCGAGCATCGCACCACGTTCACCTTGACCACCACGTGGAGGGGCGAGTTCTCCACCAACGCGGGTGCGACGTGGCGTGACGCGCCTGGCACGGCAACCACCACGTCGAACAGCACCACCGTGCACGTCTACAACCCCCACACGCACTTGGTGGATTGCGACCTCAACGGCAACTGCATCACCGGCTCCCAGGGCGGTGGCAACCAGAAGACGATCCTGGACCCAGACGGCGACGGCATCGACAACTACCTCATCCCCGACAACCAGATCGCGGACTACCTGACCACCCGCGACAACGAACACAAATGGACCGACCCGGCACGCAAGGGCTAGGGACCCGCGGCGAGTTATCCACAGTTTTTGGGGACCAGCGGCGCACGCTCAAGCCCGTCGATAAACTCGCTTGAAAGCCACGATCGCACCGAGGGGGGCCTCTTGTCCGCTGTATTGCAAGTCACCGGGGAAGACCTGAGGTACTTGGCGGCGCAATTGAACGCGCTTGCCGATAAGGTCAACCGCTATCCGTTTCTCAACGTCGCTGCGATGTCAGGCTGCGGGTCCCCCGACGTCGCCACCGCAGCCGAGGCCGCAAACGACCATTTCGAACTGCGGTCGTTGCTCATCGAAACTGAACTGCGCGACCTGGCCGCAATGGCAGTGACGGTCAATACCACGTTGACTGCGCAGGATGTCGGGCTCGCATCGGGCGGCAGCGGCCGTGTCAATACAGGGCTGTTCTGATGAGTCCCTCCCAGCAAAACCCTGGCCACGGCAATCTGCAAGAGATCAGCGGGTTCAAAGTCAGCCAAGACGTGCGGGTGACAAAGGCGGCGGAGGTATCCGCTGGTCTGAGCGACATTCTCAACAGCGCCGCCTCAATGTCGTGGCAGTCGTCTTCTGCTGTTGCGTGGAGAGAGCGTCTTGGCAAGGTGTTCCCGATGCTCGACGCGGCGGCGCTCGCGGCGCAACCGTGGGCGGACGCTTCCGAGGATTACCGCGCCTCCTTGGAGTCGATCACGGCGCGTGCCGATACTGCCATCTCCTCCATCAGCATGGCCCAGACAATGCTGACCGCCTACTCTCACGTGCCGTACGAAGTCACGTCGACGCCCACATTCCAAGAAAGAATTCAGGCGTACGAGGACGATATCCCCCAGGGGTTCCGCAGTTTGTCCGAACTTGAGAAGGAACGTCACGATGCCGACGTCTCCTGCACGTCGGGACTGAGCAACTACTCTCCGTTGGGCGAGGAAAGCAAGTGGGCGGCCCTTCAGGACCTCTACGGCGATGCCAAGTCCGTCGCGGACATCCGCGGTGCACGCATGGCGCTCATCATCGAATACACAGAGCTGGCCGCCAAGGTCGCTCACGGTGACGCGTCAGATGAAGAGATCGCCCAGTTCACGGAGTTCATGTCGAAGACCGCCTCAGACCCGATCTTGGCCAGTGAGTTCTGGTTGCGGGTGGGCGGTGAGGAAGCACGCCTGCTGCTGACAGGGCTCGCAGACACGATCAGCCCGCGTGACCTTGAGGAATTGGAGAAGCTCCAGGTTGCCGCGAGTGCGATCAGAGAGTCGCTTTCTGTTGGATCGGCGTGCTGGACGGTTGCCGAGGCATCGTCATTCGCCCACGGGCTCTTCACCGACGTCAACCAGGCGTCAGGCCTCGATGCGGTCACGTACCTCTTTAACGATTCGGCTAACTCCCCGATGGGCGAGGGCCTTACTGTCACGACAGCCAACATCCTTGATGAATGGGAGCGGGGCCCTCAGGGGTTTGGCCCCGGCGCGGTATTGGTTGAAAAGCCGGCGTTGACACCGCTCGGGCAAACAGTGTTCCTTGAAAACGACGGGCTAGGAGACTGGAAGACCACGGGGAACGATCCGATGGCTCGCGTCTTCGCGACGCTCGGACTTTACCCGGACGCGGCATTTGAGTGGTTGACGGATGGCGCCCTAGACCCCGTATGGCTTGCAACCTCGGACGGTGGCCCAGACGCACCGGGCGCCGGAAATGCGCGCATCGAGTATTGGTTTGGCGAGCGGTCGTGGGAGTCAGACGGCATGGCTGGCGTTGGCGCGCTGTGGGAGGGGTCGATGCACGCTAGCGGTGGGTTCCTGGACGGACCTCCCAACACCGCGACGTGGGACCTCCAGTGTGATCTTGCCGTCAAGGTGGTCAATGGACTCGAACGTGGGCTGGAATCGATCAGGCCCGGCGACATGTCTGATGCGGCCGGAAGGTCACTCGGCTTAACGTTGGCGGGGATCATGGCCTTCATCGAACCCACGCTTTGGACTACCGGTGAGGTTGACGGCAACTTAGAACACGGTCTGGCCATCGCAGGCCGTGAGGGACTGTTCACCGTGCCGCATTTTGACGACGATGCGTTGGGTGAAGTCATGGGGCACATTGGCAACACTCCGGATGGCTTTGCCGCACTGCGGTCGGGCATCTCGCACACCCAAGACCTTCTGCTTCACGACGCCGAAGCTGGAGGGACCTTCCAGTCGTGGAACTTCGGACTGGGCCGGTACACGAAACTTCAGGCTGCTTTCGATGGCGCGGTTGATGGAGTCGCCGTCCTGCTAGGCCGGTTGGATGATGTGAGCCTGAGGCAGCAGATCGCCGTCATGGATGTGTTGTGGAGCGTCGCTCCTGTGCCCGACCTTGGCGCGCTAGGAAGCTTGGCTGTCGGCCAAGCGGGTTCGGCGGTAGCCGGGGGCTTCGAGGGCATTGTGGTGAACAACGAAAGGCTCGCCATCGAAATGGCTGAGGTCTCGAGCCTCACTGGAGCGAGCATCATCACGTCGCAAGTCTCGCGACTTGAGCATGACCCGACGCTCTCACTCATGGATGTCAAAGTCGAGACCGGACCTGGTATCTCAACTAAGCAAATGTGGCTCAACGGTTTCGAGGATGAGTACCTCTCGCATCACAAAAGGGGAGTATGGAATGGCGAGCACTAGCAGTGGCGCAGCCAGCGAACCGTCCCGGCGCGCTCGAGTTATCTCACTCCTAGCCATTTCCTTGGCGTTTCTCCTGGCCGGCTGTTCAGAGTCAGCGAGTCATCTGGAAGAGCGCTCGGTAGTGTGGCCCGACGGCAAGCCCAGCGGCCCCCTCGAGGACTCCGAATGGGGCCAGGTCTACCGGCACGCGGAGATTGAGATGTCGTTGGCGACTGGAAATGGGGACTTTTCGGATCCAGACCTCATCGCAGCCGTCGGGTACGACCTTGCACACGAGGTTGCGTGGGCATCACGCGCCCTAGACCCGCAGCTAGAGAGTGCGAGGCCCGACCGAGTTTTGAGGTACACCTCTTACGCCTCGATAGGCACCATCATCAAGATCGAAGAGCACCCGGATACTAACTCGGCAACCGTAGTTGTTTGCGGCGGCTGGGGTCTCGGACTCAACGGTGCGAGGTCTGGGCTATATACGTGGACTTTCGCCCGGACGCCCAGTGGGGCCATTGAGGCATTCGATGAGTTCACGTCGGACTGGGAGACGTGCAGCAGCGTAGTCCCGCGCCTGGGGCTGTGGGCCGAGCCATTCGACGTCGCAGATTTCGACCACACCAAGGTCAAGATGCCGTTGCCCCGTGAGTACTACGTGAAGCTGGGCGTGATCGACGAGTAAGCCGGGATCGTGTGGACTCCGGTTGCGCCAGTTTGTGAGAGAGAGATGCCATGGTGCTGACCTTCAAAAGGTGATCGGCCCGGCTGACGAGTCAAAGTACAACGTCGACTCGGTAGGCGCGACGTTCACCGATCGAACGCGATCACTTCCAGGGCCATAGACAGAGCCCCGCTACTGAAACATCCCCATGTTCGCGTCAACCACCCAAGAGTTGTTCGCAACGCGTGTTCTCAGGAGCATGTCGTCGGGATTCAAGAGGAGGTAGTCGCGGCGCGGTAGCGCGTCCTGAGCGTCGTCCCACGTGGTGTCGACCACGAGCCACTCCCCGTCAATCAAGACGCGGTTCCACGCATGGGCACCCGTGGTGACGCCGCCGTTAGCCTCGCCCGTCACCACTACCGAGGTTATGCCCGATGCCGCAGCGAGTAGTTGAAAGGTCTGCGCATACCCGTTGCAGACTGCGGATCTTCCCACGAGAATCCCGTACGCCTCTTGCGACTGCGCCACACTGGCCGATGTCTCGGGTCGCTCGCCCGCCTCGATAGAGGCACCCACCTCACTGTCGTAAGAGCCGACACGCAACACGGCATCGTGCAGCGCGCCCACGACGGTGCGGGCATCGGGTAAGGCTTTGAGCGCGGGATCGGCGAGGATGGCCGCCACGGCACTCGCGGTAGCGACCCGACGCCGTTCGGCCTCGTCGGGCGGATAGATGTAATCGGGGAGAACGCTCGCCCGTGCAGGCTCCACTCGGACGCGCCAACCGGACACAAAGACGTACGGGTTCTGTGCCAGGGCCTCGCGCATGGCATCGTCCACCTGGGCCACCACGTCGTCACCCGAGGCTAGAAGCCAGGTGACGTCGATAGATTCCTGTTGGACCACCATGCCTGTCGCCAGGTGAATGACCGTGGAATCGGAGCCAAAGACGGGGTACTCAAGGTCCGCAGCCTCAGGGACACCCACGGCATCATTTGAGGTGAGAGTCGCGCCGGTGGGGAGGAGGCCCGTGTATGCGCCTACTGCCAGCGTGACCACGGCCGTCAATGCGAGCGCCATGATCCACCGCCGGATGGATGGAGGGCGGCGGCCCTCGACCCCTGACGGCGATGTGGCGGGCGCGTAGGCCGTCTGGGTCCCCAACTCGCGGGTGTGGTGGGTCCAGTCCCAGCCATTCCAGTAGCGCTCGAGGTCACTTCGCGCGCGATCCGGCAACCATCCGGGTTGCGGCGGGCCCTGCACCTCGCCCCGAGGTTCCGACGGCGGAGTGGTCATGGAAGTCCCCTTGAAGCGCGCGTTGTCCTTCCCAGAGGGTACCTGTCCGGCCGGTGGTTGGGCGGGGAATCGACCGCACTCAGCCAGGAACGACCGAGTTCACCCACTCCGCCACCGCCTCGCGAACCCACGGGTGCACCACCAGCTGGAAGTGGCTCAGCGTGGGGAACTCCAAGAGCTTGGCGCGGTAGTAGTTGGCCACCGGAGCGCCGCGAGTATCGCCAAAGTCGGGGCCGGCGATCACCAGCACGGGACAGTCGAAGCCAGGGATGCTGATGCCGCGCTTGCGTTCACCCCTGGCTAACAGCGACTCCGGCCGATGCTGCATTCCAGCGACCGACGGGCCATAGGTGGACGCGGATTCGTACGTTCCCTGTTCCAGCGGCCAGTGGGGGTCACCCCCGTCGATCTCCTTGGAAACGCTCGGCTCGATCAGTACGAGCGCAGCGGGCTTGCAGCGCAGGGCGGCCATCATCGCCACCAAACCGCCCATGCTCCAGCCGCACAGGACCAGCGGCCGGTCGGCGCCACCGTGGTCACTCGCATCCTGGTCACCCGCAGCCGCCACCACCCTGTCCGCGTAGTCGGACATCGTGGCATTGGCGACGTCGAGCCCGTCCTGCAGATCGGGCACGCGCACGTCGTCGCCGGGCCAAAACTCGGCCCATCCATCGAAAACCCAGGGCCCCGATGTGGCGCCATGCACCAGCACTACTCGCTTGCCAACGCTCTCATTCATGCCCACACCCTAGCCGCGCGCCAGGCGTGGACATCGAGCCCGATGCTCAGGTGTTCGATGCCTCGTAGATGCTCTCGATCGCGTCGTTGAGCGCATTGTCAAAATCGCCCTTGCTCTGTTGGGCGGTCAGGCCCTCCGTCAGTGCGCGGGAGAAGCTGGCGATCAGACCGTGGTTGCGGAACAACCGCACGTTGGCATCCTCACGGGTGTAGCCACCTGACAGGGCGACCACCCGCAGCACGTTTGGGTGCTCCATGAGTTCGGTGTGGAAGCCGTCTGCCTCTGGCAGGCTGACCTTCAACATCACGTGCTGATCTGCTTCCAACTCATCCAAGGCTGAAAGCAATTTCGCCTTGAGAAGCTCCTCGGCATCGGCCTTCTGGGGGCTATGAATATCAACCTCAGGCTCGATGATCGGCACCAACCCGGCGGCAAGGACGTGGCGACCCACCTCAAACTGCTGGTCCACCACGGCCTTGATGCCGGCCTCGTTGGCTAGTTTGATGACGGATCGCATCTTGGTGCCAAAGACGCCGTGGGCCTTGGCCCGGTCCAGAACGTGCGCCAGGTCGGGCATCGGCTTCATGACCTGCGCGCCATCAACCTCGTCGGCCAAGCCCTTGTCGACTTTCAAGAACGGGACCACGTGCTTGTCTTCCCACAGGTACTCGGCGGTGCCCTTGCCCTCGACCTCGCGGTCCATGGTCATCTCGAACAGGATCGCGCCCAGGATCCTGTCGCCGTTGAACGCGGGGCTGGTGATGATCCGGCTGCGCATCTGGTGCACCAGATCAAACATCTGGGCATCATTCGCAAACGCGCTCTCGTCCACGCCATACAGCGCCAGCGCCTTGGGAGTGCTTCCACCACTCTGGTCGAGCGCCGCGATAAAGCCCTTGCCTGTCTTCATCTTCTCGAACTGTTCGGTATTCACGAGTCCACATCCTCACGTCGGCGCGAGGCGAACCCTGGCGGCCACGCGCGAGTTCGGTTTCTGGCTCTGCCAGGCGAGCCATGGCTAGACGGACATCTGTCCTACAAGTGTCTCACTCGGGACACCGTTTGGCGGGGTCGAATTGATTGCGACCAGGGTCCCCTACGGCCAGGCCGACACTACCTAGCGCCGCGTGGCACGCACCTCATCCGCAGCGGCCTCTACCAACGCCACATCGCCGGGATCTGCCAGCACCCGCACGGCCCGAGCGCACGCCCGTACCGATGCCGCGAGGAACACCTCGCGCTCATCGTCCCCCGTAGCGACGCGCGCCAGGTGTCCCAACGCCTTCTGCATGCGCAGCGCCACCTCTACCATGCCGGCGCCATCCCGCGCGAGTGGCCTGAACGCATCCTCGACCAGGTCTCCTAGCGATAGCGCTGGCACGTGCACCCGTGGGAACAGGGGCGCGCTGTCGGCACCCTCCTCCGTCAGTAGTTCAGTGACCACGCGCTCCACCGCCCCCAGCACCACAATCGCGGTACCGGGGTCATTGACGGCGGGGGACAACGCGCGCGACCCGATCTCCGCGAGCGCGATGAGGCCAAGCCGAGGATCCTGCTCGTACGTCCGATGCTTCTCCACCCGGAAGGCCCGCCCCACCCCCGCGGCTGCCTCGTCATCAAGGGCCCCCACCACTCGTGCCAACGACGTCCCTCGTCCCACAAATGCGCCCGGCAAGGCGTCCACGTGAACGGTCGCCCCGGCAGCGTCGGCGATGCTTTGTAGCCGCCCGAAGTCCACGCCGGTCACGTAGCCCACGCGCTCCGAGAGCACGGCGCGGCTCCCATCGGGCACCGCTACGGGAGCCACCCCACCCACGTGGGGAGAGCGAGCGTAGACACGTATGGCGCTGCTCGCCGCGCCCTCGACCCTGTCAATAACATCGGGCACCCTGCCAAAACCGGTGAGGTGATGGATCCAGCGCAAGAGCGTGCCCACCACCAGCGCGATCACGGCGAGCGTGCCAAGGAACAGCACCGACCTCCCCTGCTCGGTGAATGAGTCCGTGCTGAGCGCGATGATCCCCACGATCGAGAACACGAACGATCCAAGGAATGTTGACAGCGCGTTTTGCGACGTACGGTCTGCGACCAGCAGCTGGGTCGCGCGGGGAGTGGTGCCCTGTGCGGCGCCCGCATACGCGGAGATCATCGCGGTGAGCGAGAACGTGGTGACGGCCAGCATTGACGTGGCCAGAATCTGCAGGATGCGCATGGCCGCGTCCTGGCCAAAGTCCACCGAGACGGCGCTTGGCAAATACGGTCCAGCGGCCGATGCCACGCCCACCACCAGGAGGGCCCCACCGGCAAACAACACAAGCCGGAACCACATCCGTTGGGGAAGGCGCTTCACAAAGGTGCGCCAATCGAACGTTGCCATGGTTCCTCCTGGGATGGTCGCGCAGGCAGTGCCTCCATTGTGCCGTGGCTCCGCCGGCAATGGGCGGCTCGCGCGTGGGTGCCAGGTTCGTAGGCCCCATGTTGCTAGGCCCCTTAGGCTGAGGCACATGAATGGTGCATCGGGTTCGGCTATCGATCCGCTGGTGGTGTTGGTTGACATCGCGTGGATCGCAAGCGCCATATGGGGGGTCTACGACGTGGTGCGCACGCCCGGCATGCGACGCAGTGACAAGGTCGCTTGGGCGGTATCGGTCGCGGCGATCCCGTTGCTAGGGGTGGCTGCGTGGATGGTCTTCCGTTTGGTGCGCGGGCGCTCGATGAGGGAGAGCTAGCCCTCGTTCAGTCCCGTCGTCCTGATGAATCACACCGAGCCGTACAGCCGGAGCGCGCCGATGTTGTCGGGGTCTACGCGCAAGGTCAGTGTCTCGCGACCGGCGGGCGCCGCCCACTCGACGGGAGCATCGGTGACCGTCTGGATGCTCGCGAGCAACGTGCCATGTGCGTCAACAATCACGGGTGAGGCCTCAAGCCACAGCGGCCCAAACTCGCCGGCGAACGCGGCCAGCATCTCGGCGCGCGGCTACGTGCGGGGCCCCCACGCTGGCATCGGCCATGAGCGTTAGGCGTTCCCCCATGGCGTCAGTATGTCGCACGCCGCGCTGGCACGGACTCCGTCACCCTCCGTAGCGCGACCTATTGGCGTCCACCACCCAATCGGCGTCTTGGGACCTGCTTGACATCAGCGAATCCTCGGAGCTGATCAGCAAGTAGTCGGTTCCCGGATTCGCATCGTCGGCGTCGTCCCACGTGGTGTCGACCACCAGCCACTGGCCGTCCACCCACACCCTGTTCCATGCGTGTCCACCCGTGGTGATCCCGCCGTTCGCGATGCCGGTCACCACCACGGATTGCAGTCCCGATGCTTGGGCGAGCAGCTGGAACGCCCGTGCGTAGCCGGTACACACGGCGGTGCCGTCCACCAGGATGCCGTACGCCTCTTGGGACTGCGCCACTCGAGGAGATTCGTTCGAGGTGGCACCCGCGGTGATCTCATCAAACGCCGCGTGGTCATAGGTGGCGGTGCGCAGTACCGAACCGTGAATTGCCTGGATTCTGGAGCGATCATCGGCAGCTCCCAACACCTCTGGCGCCGCGGCAATCGCCTCGACCGCGCTCGCGATTGCGACGCGCCTCCGCTCCGCCTCGTCGTCCGCATAGGTGTAGTCCGGCTCCACGCGTACCCGCACAGTCTCGATCGACATGCTCCAACCGTTTGTGAACACGTAGGGGTTTTGCAGCATCGCCTCGTCCATCGCGTCTTGAACCACTGCCCTGACGTCGGCGCCCGATGCCTGGATCCATGTCACGTCGATCTCCTTCTTCTGCGCCACAAGATTGCGTGCCAAGTAGGTGACGGTGTCGTCGGAGCCAAACACGGGGTACGCCACCTCGGGGCCCGCGGGCATGCCGCGGGTGAACTCGGCGGGCCACGGCACCCACGCGGGTAGTGCCCCCACGTAGCCGGCCCCTCCCACCACAAGGAGCACCGCGATCAAGAAGGTGAAGACTCCGCCGACGCGGCCCTCTCTGTCCGCCCGGCGGTTGCGACGTCGTTGTGCGCGCGCTTGACGGCCACGCGTCTGTCCGCCGCGGGCTTGGCTTCCGAGCATGTGGAGGCCACCCCGTCCGCTCGTCTCTGCAAGCGGAACGCGCTCGAGCTTGGACACCCGATCGCGCGTGCGCGCAGTCCATCGGGCCCCATCCCAGTACCGGTCGATGTCGGTGCGACTAGGGTCAGGAAGCCACCCTGCGTCGGGCAGCCACGGACGCCCAGCCCCGCCGTCGCCCTGCGTATGCGTCATGCTTCCCCTCAGGAGTGTGGGTTCCAGGGTAACGCCGCCCTGCAGGCCGATGGCGTCGGTCGCGCGGCGCAGGGCCGCCCCGGTATCGTCGCCTCATGGCGCGATCTAGACGTGTGTTGGCGGCGGCGATCCTCGCGTTGGCCGCGACCGTCGCGCTGTCCGCGTGCACTACCGAACCTCCGCGCACCGTCTATGTGACGCTCGCGCCGGGTGCAGGCGTGAGCGACGCCCCTTCTCCCAGCTCCACCTCGAGTCCGTCCGGCGCAACCACCACGCCGCGCCTCACGGATGCCGAGCTTCTCGCGGCAATCCCCGAGGAGGCGTGGACGCCCGACTTCTTTGGCGCCAGCGCGTTCGCCAAGGTATTCATGCTCGAGTACCGGCGCGCGGTGAACTCGGGAGAGAGCACGCTCTTCGAGTCGATGGCCGCGCCTCGCTGCACCTTTTGCGCCGATGCGCTTGCCGAGCGCGATGAGGTCGCTGGCAATGGTGGCTCCGTTCTTGGCGGAGACATGACCGTCGAGGAGGACTTCGCTGGGGGTGGTGACCTGGGCGATGGCACGTGGAACGCCACCTTTGGGATTGCCGTTTCGGAAGCGAAGTACGTAGGCGCCGATGGCGCCGTGTACGAGACGGTCCCCGCCATGGCGGGCCGCGTCGAGGTCCTGATGCGGTTTGAGGGCGAGCGCTGGGTGGTCATCGACGCCCGCGTCGAGTAGCGCGGTGGCTAGTAGCGCGGTGGCGATTAGCGCTCTCGCGCGCTATTTGACAGATTAGCGCGAACCTGCGACATTCAAGCCATGAACACCCACACTGGGAACTCGCTTGGGACACACGGAGTGCGGCCGTTGTCGGACTACCCGCGTCCCTCCATCGCGGTGGACGCCGCGGTGCTGACCGTGGTGGACGGCGCATTGCACGTGGTCATCGTGGACGATGGCCGCGACAACACGCATCGGCTACCAGGCACCTTTCTTCACGAGGGCGAACTACTGGCCGATGCCGTGCGCCGCTGCCTCGCCGACAAGGCGGGAATAACGGGCGTCGAGCCGGTCCAGCTTCATGTGTTCGATGCCGTGGAACGCGACGATCGCGGCCGCGTCCTCTCGGTCGCGCACCTTGCCGCCGTCCCTTCCACCGCCGTGGGCGATGCGGCCGTGGTGCCCGTGGCAAGCATCGGCCCCCTCGCCTTTGATCATGCCCGGATTCTTGACCTCGCGATCGAGCGCTTGCGCAGCGAGTACGCGGCCGCCCCAGATCCCCGCGGGCTACTGGGCGCAGAGCCCTTCACGCTGCTGCAACTCGAGCGCCTCCACCGGGCGCTCGACCCGAACACCCCGCAGCGAGACACGTTCCGCCGCGCCATGGAGCCCCAGTTGGCTCCCACCGGCGAGCTTGGCCAGGGCCTCGTCGGCAAGCCGGCACGCCTCTTTACCCGCACGTCCCCGACACGCTCCAACCCGCGTCCCTAAAGAGAGGCACCGCCATGGCTCAGATCAGCCGCCGCCCGTTCGTTTCCCACTTGCGTGCCACCGCCACGTCTCACGTGGTCCAGATCAAGAAGGGCAAGGTGAAGCGCTCCGGCCCTGGTCTCTCGTTCTGGTTTAGGCCCCTCACCGCTTCGCTGAGCGAGGTTCCCATCGACAACCGCGACATGTCCCTGTTCTTCCACACCCGCACGTCCGACTTCCAGGATGCCGGCGTGCAGGCCACAGTGAGCTACCGCATCGAGGATCCCAACAGGGCCTCGCAACGCGTCGACTTTGCCATCAGCCCCGCAACGGGCAATTGGCAAGCGGACCCGCTGAGCGCCCTGGGCCAGTTGGTGTCCGAGACGGGCCAGCAACACGCCACCGCTACCCTCGCCACGATGACTCTGACGGACGCCCTTGCCCACGGCATCGGCGCCACTCGCGACGCCATCGCGGCGGGCCTCGACGCCGATGACCGCTTGCGGGACACGGGCATCGCGATCGTGGGAGTGCGCGTGCTTGCCATCAAGCCGGAGGCCGAGATGGAGCGTGCGCTCCAGACCCCCACGCGAGAGTCCGTCCAGCAGGCCGCTGACCGCGCCACCTATGAGCGCCGCGCGCTCGCGGTCGAAAGCGAGCGCGCCATCTCGGAGAACGAGCTCCAGTCCAAGATCGAACTCGCCACCCGCGAGAAGGACTTGCTCGCCCAAGAGGGTGCCAACGCGCGCACTCGCGCCGAGGACGCGGCGGCCGCCCAATCCATTGCTGACGATGCCTCCGCTCGCGGCGAGAAGGTCTTGGGTGAGGCGCGGGCACAAGCAGCAAAGGCCCTCGTAGATGCCTACAACGGCGCAGACTCAGCCGTGCTTCTCGCAAGGGCCGCACAGACGGCCGCCCAGAACATCGGCTCCGTCGGATCGATCACCATCACGCCGGACATGCTCGCCAACTTCCTTGGCAGCGCTCGCGGCGGCCAGGACTAACGCATGGCCCTCACGACCAGGGTGGTGGTGGTTCACCGCCGCAGCGAGCTCGAGGAGTTGACCGAGCGCCACTCGACGCGCGGCCAGGTCGAGTTCTTCCTCAAGCAAAGGGGAAGCTCGCTCGCGGCGGTGGAGGCGGCCGATGCCCAGGAATCGGCGGCGCTCACGCTCATCGGCTCCGCCATCCCTGTCGATTGGCGCAGGGCCGAGGTGGAACGGGAGGACCTCCCGCAGTTCTTGTTTGGACCCGAAGACGTCATCGCTGTGGTGGGCCGCGATGGGTTGGTAGCCAACGTCGCCAAGTACGTGGGGAGCCAGACGGTGGTGGGGTTCAACCCCTTTCCACGGCTCAACGCAGGGGTGCTGACGCCCCACGACCCAGCATCGGCATCGGCCTTGCTCGCCGCCATCGCCCGGGGTCAGGCCGCGGTGGAGGCGCGCACGATGGTGGTGGCTCGCACCGACGATGGCCAAGAGCTCTTCGCGCTCAACGACGTCTACGTGGGGGACGCAGGGCATCAAAGCGCGCGTTACGACCTTGTTGCTCCCGGGGGCGGCACTGAAACGCAGTCCTCGAGCGGAATCATCGTGGGCACGGGAACAGGCGCGACCGGTTGGCTGCGTTCGCTCGCTCACGACCGCGCGCTTGCCGACCTCTTGCCCGACGCCGTTGCGCCCAGCCTCGCGTGGTTTGTCAGGGAGGCGTGGCCATCGCCGTTCACTGCAGCGGGGCTGACCTCGGGGGCTTTCTGGGCGCCCGATGCTCTAGCGCTCACCGTCCAGAGCGAATCGCTCATCGTCTTTGGCGACGGGATCGAGACCGACCGCTTGGTGGTGACGCACGGCCAGCGGCTCGAGGTGGGAGTGGCCGAACGCCGACTACAACTCGTGGGCGGCTCCGCTTCATCGGGTGCCGTGCGCTAAGTGCAGGGCGCTGATACCTCCCGCGCGGTAGAGACAGATGTGGCGCGACCCGTTGCCAGGCCGCGCCACCGTCGTCAAGAGTGACAGCGTTTAGGCCCTGCGACGTCCAAAGGACGCCACGAGCGCAAGCGCCACTCCTACCAAGAGGACGATGAGCTTCACCGAAACCTCGATGTTGTCCGAGCGCAGCAAGTCCACGAAGGCAATCAGTGCGATGGTCGCCGCGACCATCGCTGCATAGCCAGTGGCCAGGCGGTTCGCCATGAGGGAGAACGCGATGACCGCGAGCCCCGCGATGAACAGCACGAGCGCAACGGTGGGCTTGATCGCGTCGCCAGTGAACGTGATGGTGTTGCCCGTGAGGAACACCGACACGGCGATGAGGATGCCCCCGATTGCTCCTAGAATCCTGTTGCTTCCCATGAAAGTCCTCCTATAGCGCGTGCGGGCGATTCGATACGCCCACTGCCTGTGAGGCTAGGGCAAAGGTCCCTCCCGCGGCTACGGGCGAACCGAGTGCTTGCGTCGGCGTGAGTCAGCAATGACAAACGCGGTGCCTAGCAACACAAGCAGTACGGCGTCTCCACCAAGGCCAACGATCTCATCGCTATCGGCACCGGTATTGGCCAGGCTTCCACCGCTGGTGCCGCCGTCCGGACCTGCAAAGCCGATCGGGTCTTGGGCCGTGACTGCCTTCCAGCCCACCAAGGTGCCGTTGGGTGCATAGACCGCCAAGCGGTGCGGGCCAACATGAAGCGCGACGGGCACTGTCATGGTGAAGCTGTCGGTGGCCATCACTAGCGGGGTGGAGAACCCGACCACGCGGTACCCGAAGGGCAGGCCCGCGTATGAACACGTCTCACCTGGTTCGACGATGATGGTGCTGAGCAGCGTGATGGTAGACGTAGCCGTGCGGTCTGCCTGGCAGACCGAGATTCCGCCGGCGGGCATCGCGTCCAGATCCGCCGCGTACGCCTGGAACGTGATCCCAGTGAGACTCACGGACGTGGACGACGTTGTTGTCGCCAGGCCGTCGGCCGTCATCTCCGTGGTGTATCCCAGAGATCCGCGTGCGAAGTCCGCCGCCGTGAGCACGTAGTCAAACGTCTCGACAGCCGAGCCTCCGGCCGCGATCGACAAGGGGAACGCGTGGAGAAGCCCCGTGACATCGGAACCCGCCGCATCGGCGACGGTCAGGCCGGTCAACGCGTACGTGCCGGTGTTGGTCACCGTCACCGTCACGTGGACCGTCTCGCCGATGCTCGGGAACCCGTCGAGGTTGACGTCGTCAAAGGTGGCGCCAGTCTCAAGAGTCGATGCCGGTGCGACGTAGACCCCCGTGGTGACCTTGGGGGCCTTGGCCTCCCGCGTGTTCATGGCGGCATCGCTTGTGCCGTGGTAATCGGCAAACACGCGGGCCACCACCTTGCCGCGCGTCACGTCGCCGGCGGTGATGGTGTAGTCCCACGGCTGGACGATCTTGCCGTCCACGGCGACCGTCGCGCCGTCGAAAGTGCCGGCGAGCGGGGCGGGCACGTGCGAGCTCGCGGTCTCGGCAGCAGAGTCGATCATGAGCGGCTGGTCGGCGTTGTTCTTGAACCGCACCTTGTAGGTGATGGTCTCGCCCTCCTGGCCGATGCCGTCGCCGTTAGTGTCATTGAGGGTGGCATCGGTGAACTTGAGGTTCGCCTTGGTGTTGAAGTCGCGCAGGAACACCCTTTTGGTAAAGGACCGGTTGTAGGTGTCGGGTGCGGAACCGTAGACGCTGATGGAGGGAGCGGCAATCACGGTGAACGGGAGGTCCACGTAGCCACGCTTGATATCAACCTGCTTGAGTGGATACGCGGGCCAGATTCCGGGATCTGACGTGGTGTTTCCCACCGTCATCGGGGCAACTGGCAGTGATTCTCCCGGGGCCATTGCCGCAACGGGAGGCGAATAACTGGTGGTGCCGGACACCATTACAGTCCAGAACCGCGTAAACGAAAAGAAGTTGAAGGTGACATTGCCGTCGTTGCTGAGTTGGAAGGCGTAGTCGATACGGTCTCCGGCAACGGCGTCGCCAAGTGCGACCGCCCCACCGGTGCTTGTGTGCACCGTGGTGACAACATCGGACGTGAAGGAGCCATTGATCGGTTCGGTGGGAGCGGTGCCAACAGGGGCGGCGACTGTTCCGGAAAGGGAGCCAACCGACCAGTCAACCGAGGCATCGGCGAAGGTCACTCCGCCGTTCGCCATGTCGTTGTACGTCACGGTCACGGGCGCGCTGTAGAAGTCCATAGACGCGCCGCCGGCGAGCGACTGCGGTCCAGCGGGGCTGTCAAAGCCGGTACCGGTCACCGTCAAGGTCGCGGGGTTGATGTTGGTCACGTGCGTGACGTAGCGGACGGTGTCGCCCTCCACCAGCTTGCCAGCCTCGAAGCCGTAGACCTCGGTCATATCAAAGCTGGTCGATGTCGTGATGGGCGTGGGCGCCGTGTAGGCCACGGGAGGTGCGGGGACGGTTGTCGACTGCATGCCGCCGTTGCCCGTCATCCAGAAGCTGAAGAGTCCCCCGGTGAGCGTGGGCCCGGTGCCGAGCGCGTCGAGCATCAAGGGGCCGACGGTTACGTCCGTCGTGTAGGTGCGGGACGTCCCGGGCGCAAGGGCCTCGGGGCCCTCGAGCGTGCCATAGCCAAGGCCAATCAAAACGAGCCAATTGAGGTTGCCCGGTGCATCGGCACTGACCGCGACCTCAAACGTCAACGTGACGGTGTCGCCTATGTCGGGCACGCCGGGAATGCCTCCGTCGCTCGTGATGGCAGCCGAGAGCCAGGTGAAAGAGGCGCTGTCAGCTCCGGCGGCGGACGCGCTGGTCCCCGCGGCGGTGGTGATGGCCGTTGCGGCGACAAGGGCCAAAGCGATGGTGGCGACAAGGCGCCGAATCACAGACAGACGCACGGCAATGGGCGACATGGGTGAGCTCCTCAGCTCCGAAGATCCCGCCCTAGCGGCACGGAATCCCGAATTTTAGATCCGACTTTGTGGTGTGACAATTATCACAGTACACCCGTAGCCCGGGACTTTGGGCCTATACGGTTTGCGGAAATTCGCATAAGAGGTTTCGTCGCCCACCTGTGCGTGTTCGGCCCGCCGCGGTCACTGTCAAAGAGCGCGCCGCGTTCCGGGGGCTTACTCTCAAGAGATGTCCGGAAATGCCACCCGCGCACCCCAGCAGCGCCTCATCCTCGCGATCGCGATTACCGCGAGCTTTGTTGCATTTCTCGACTCGAGCGTGGTCAACGTGGCGCTGCCGTCCATCGTCGAGGAACTGGGCGGGGGCCTCACTACCCAGCAATGGACGGTCGACGCCTACCTCCTGACCCTGGGCTCGCTCATCCTGGTCGCGGGCTCCGTCTCGGATGCTTTCGGCCGCCAACGGGTATTGCGCATCGGCCTCATCCTGTTTGGTATTTCCTCCATCGCGATTGCCGCCGCTCCCACCGCGGGGGTTCTGATCGCGGCGAGGCTTCTTCAAGGCGTCGCGGGCGCGATGCTCGTGCCTTCCTCTCTGGCGCTCATCACCTCGACTTTTGATGGTGCCGAACGCGGCCGCGCGATCGGCACGTGGACGGCCGCCACGTCGGGCGCGATGATCGCGGGCCCACTGCTGGGTGGGCTGGCGGTGGACTTTGCGTCCTGGCGGTGGGCGTTCGTCATCAACGTGCTTCCCATCGCCGCAGCCCTGTATCTCTTGTCCCGCGTCGAGGCACACGACGTGCGGAGGGCCGACGCTCGTGTTGACCTGGTCTCGGCAGCACTCTGTGCACTTGGCCTGGGTGGGGCCGTGTTTGCGCTCATCGAGCAGCCCAATCTTGGCTGGGCACACCCCGCCGTGTGGACCGCGGGCGTGGGGGGCGCGGCGGTGTTCGTCTGGTTTGTGTGGCGCCAGTCGCGCATCGCAGGGCCGATGCTTCCGTTGGGTTTGTTCGCCGCGCGCAACTTTGCGTGGGGGAACATCTCCACCATGCTGGTCTATGCGGCCCTGGGACTGAACGGTTTTGTGGTGTCGGTCTACTTGCAAGAGCGGGCGGGGCTATCCGCGACGGCCGCGGGGCTGTCAACCATGCCCATCACGCTGGCACTCATTGTGCTGAGTTCACGCGCTGGCGCCGTGTCGGGGCGCATCGGGCCGCGGCTCTTTATGACGCTGGGCCCGTTGACGATGGCGGGCGGTGCGCTGCTCATGCTCACGGTTTCCCAGCCGTTCTCGTATTGGACTCAACTCTTGCCCGGCGTGGTGCTGTTTGGCATCGGACTGGCTCTGACCGTTTCGCCCCTGACCGCAGCGGTCTTGGGCGCCGTGGATCCCGCGCAGGCTGGCATCGGGTCCGCAGTGAACAACGCGGTGGCGAGGGTGGCAGGGTTGGTGGTAGTCGCGGCGCTAGGCGCCGTGGTGGGGGGAGAGTTGGACCTCACGGGGTTCCATCGCGCCGTGGTCTTCACGGCAATCCTGCTGGTGCTGGGAGGGGTCGCGTCCTGGGTGGGCATCCGAAACTCCCTGGTGAGCCCTGTCGAATCGGTCAGGTGAGTCTGAGGCTGAAGCTTGGGTGCCGAGTGCCGAGTGCCGAGTGCCGAGTGCCGAGTGCCGAGTGCCGTGGTGCCAAGTGCCGTAGTGCCTAGCGCCGCGGTGCCTAGCGCGTCGCGTCGATAGCCGCGTCGGCGAGGCTCGCGAGGCCTGGTGCCCTGATGCCCGGCCAGCCGTGCAACGCATCGAGCCACGCAGTGGGAAGCGCTCCGGCGCCAACCAGAGATCCTGCAAGTGCGCCCGCGATCGCGGCGACGGTGTCCGTGTCGCCCGCCGCGTTAATCACGGCCTCGATTGCCGTGATGTACGTGGAGGCATCCCCTTGGACCCATGCGCCCTGAGTGGGGCCAGCACCCTTGAGCGCCGCGACGGCAGCCTGAAACGCGTGCACCACCCACCCATTTTCAGGGAAGGAGGAGGGTTGAGCCGCCGCAGCCTCATTGATGAGTTCGCGCCAGCGATCCTGGCTCGGCTCCGGAAGGGCGGCAATCGCGCCCGCCCAATCGACGGCACCATCAAGAATCGCGGAGCGCACCGCTAGGGACCAGATCACGCAGGCATCCGCCGCGTCGGGGTCAACATGGGTGAGTTCGCTCACGGCGCGGGCCGCGGCAGCGGTGCGTACGGCGCCGTCGGGAGCTTCCAGAAAGGCCAGCGCAACGGGAGGCGTGCGCATGAGGGCGCCGTTGCCCCCCGACCTGCCGGTCTGTTGGTGCACCTCATACGCGGAGGCCCTGAGGTCGGCGGCGTTCGGACGGGATAGTCCGGTAAGCACGCGTCGCGTGTGAATGCCCACATCCTTGGCCGCCCTGGCCCAGCCCCACCACACCACCGCGATGCGGTCCAGCGTTGCGTCGGTGTTGAGGTCTCCGCCGCGAGAGATGGCCTCGAGGATGGGCACGGCCATCGAGGTGTCGTCCGTCCACTCGCCCGGGGCCCAGTCAAACGTGCCGCCGCCTGGAAGATCGGCCGCGGTTGCGTGCAGCGTGATTCCCGGCGATACGGTGCTGAATTCGTACGGAGCGCCTAGCGCGTCGCCTAGCGCCGCGCCCAGCATCGCGCCCACGGCACGGTCGCGTTGCGCACTCGACAGTTTGGTCATGGGACAAGGGTGGCACTAGTGGGGCCGTCGCGCTCGCGTAGCCGCGCCCGGTAAAAAGCGAAGGGCCGGGAGGCATGTGCACCCTCCCGGCCCTTCGTCCTAGCGAAGACTTAGCCTTCGTACGTCCAGAAGGCGGGAGCTTCCTTGTAGGGGCTCACCTGATCCTTGACGTAGAAGCCCTCGTACTGGGCGCCCGCGAAGGTGTTGCCCTTGGGCACCACGAGCACGACGCAGCCACTGGCCGTGCCCTCTTCTTGCAAAATGCGACCGGTCAGCGACTTGCACTGGTCGGGGCCACCGCTGAAGGTGATGATGATGCCGCTGATCTTGTTACCGGCGTTGTCGGTGAACCTCAGGTCCGTTTCCGACCACGACAGTGCGCGGCCCGGCTCCATGGGCCAGCCGTCAAGCTGAGTCGCCGTGTAGTCAAAGTAGAGGAGGTCGTAGTCCGCGAGCGTCGCCAGGTTGTCGCTGCTGAGCGTTGTAGCAAAGTCGTCAAGCGAGCCGGGGCGCACGCCGTCGACGGTGAGTTCCAGCGAGTGCTCGATGTTCTCGATGATTTCGAAGTCATCGTTGAGCACTGCCTCGTAGGACGGGATCACGAAGGGTTCGTTCATCGAGATGTTCGCTCCAGGCGCCGCCACCTCGGCGCGCTCTCCGTTGGTGGCGGGCTTTGCCGTTTCCGAGGGGCTGGGAGCAACTTCTGTTGCCGTCACAGACGGGGAGGCCGAGGGCGCCGCGGGGGCGGCCTCGTCTGTGCCACCCGAGCAGGCAGAAAGCGAAATGGCCAAGGTGGCAACGGTTGCAGCGCCGATGGCGCGACGAACAAAGTTCATAGGGGGGACTCCTAGGTTGGTGTGGGGGATGCGGTCCCTGGCGCGATAGGCGCCATTACCCGCGTCAGGAACAGTAGCAGGCCGTGGTTCTGGGAACCGACGGAGGTGCCGCTTCGCGCCTCATAGTTTCGAAAGTCGCCCGTGCATTTCGGGTCGCCGGACGTACAATGAATTGACGCGGTCCGGCGAACCCCCCTCTGCCGGGCCGTGTCCTTGTGTCCGATATGTCCAGCGCGGCGCGTTCGGTCTTGGAATGGCGCGCAGACGCCCCTTTTCTGAGGGTTGCGTGGCGAAGACGGCCCCATTCCCCCGGTCAGATTTCCCTAGGCGTCGGCCAGTAGTCGCGTGATCCATGGGGCCCGATCGTCCGGAAGTGTGCGATAGACGAATGGTCCGTAGCTCACGCGGGCGACGCCCATGTCGGCCCACGTCTGGGGGTGGGGTCCGTCGACAGTGCCGAGCAAGCTGACAGTGTGCCAGCCAAGCTCGCGCACCAGGGCGGCGATGGTGTCCGCATCCTTGAGGCCGGGTACGAACAGGCATGCGGCGCCCGATGCAAGGTAAGCCTTGCCTCGGGCGACCGTCTCGTCAAAACGACGGGAGGGGTCGATACCTTCCTTCAAGTAGACGTCGGTCCGCGCGTTCAGCACCAAGTCGACGCCCTCGGCGGCAGCGCCCGCGAGGGCCTCTTCCATGAGCGCGATGGCGCGATCAAGGGGACGCAACTGATCCTCGATGTTTGCACCCACAGCACCCACGCGTACCGCGCGGCGCACAGTGGTGAATGCGTCGCCGTAGCCGGCCTCCAAATCGGCCGTCACGGGCACCGACACGGCCGCAGTGACTTCCGCGAGCGCGGCGATCGCGACATCCACGGGCATGCCCTCGCCATCCTCAAAGCCGCGCAGTTGCGCGAAGACCGCACTAGTTGTGGCGATCGCTTGCGCGCCGAGGCCTTCGACCAGGCGGGCCGATTCGGGATCCCAGGCATTGGGAAGGGTGAGTACTCGCGCATCCTGGTGGAGGGCAAGGAGCGTCGCTGCCTGTGCGCGCAGATCGCGTGTGGGGTATTGAAGGCCGGTCTGGAAGGGGTCGTTCGTCACGCTGCGCCTACTTTCACAAGGGGGCATTCCTGGGCTGGGGCTTGGGCGGCGGTCATGGAGTGGAACCCCGCTTCCATGGCCACGACGATATCGCTCAAAGCCGCTGTGCCGCTGCGCTGACGAAGTGGAAGGTACACGCGTAGGCCACCTCTCCCCTTAGTGGGTCATCAGGTCCCCGCTTCACGCGCCGATGCGTCGCAGTGGGCCGTAGGGTACCCACTGGCCGCGCGGCGTTGCGCCCTTCGACCCGTTCGGCGCCTGTCCCCTGCGGCTACACTGGGAGTCCACCACTTCTTAGTGGGGACCTCTCGTTGACCCCGGCCTCCTGGCCGGCACGATCCAGGCGCCTCCTCTGAGTCAGACTCGAGGCTCCGCTCCATGCGCACGTTTGGTACCACCACATGAGAACGCCTCGCATCGAAATCGACTTGAGCGCCATCGAGCACAACGCGCGCGAATTGGTCACCCGCCTCCACGTCCGAGGGATCGACGTGACTGGGGTCACCAAGGCGACTCTCGGGTCGCCAGAGGTGGCCAACGCGATGATTCGCGGTGGAGTCAAGAGACTGGGTGACTCCCGGATCGAAAACATCGAGGCGCTACGTGACGCTGGTGTCAAGGTCCCCATCGTGCTGCTGAGATCGCCGTCGCCCGAATGGGCCGAACGCGCTGTCGCTTGTGCCACCCACTCACTCGTGAGCGACCTCGACCTCGTCACGGCGCTCTCCGTCGCGGCGGGCAAGCGGGCGCTCAACCACGGCATCATTCTCATGGTCGAACTGGGTGACCTGAGCGAGGGTCTCATGACCGCCGACATCCTGGATGCCGCGCGGATCATCTCGCGTACCAGGCATGTCACTCTCACCGGGATAGGCACCAGCCTCGCTGGGCGCAGCGGAATTGTGCCAGGCGATGATCAGATGCAACAACTCACGGGACTCGCGTCCACCATCGGTTCCAAGTTTGGAATCAATCCGCCGATCATTACGGGCGGCAACTCTGCCACCATCGGCTGGGGGCTTGGTGACGGCCGCGTTGGATCCATCAATGACCTCCGCTTGGGCGAGGCGATCCTGTTGGGCGTTGACCCGCTCACCCGCCTTCCGATCGAGGGATTGCGCGGCGACGGATTCAACGTGGTGGCTCCTGTCATTGAATCGATCGAGAAGCCGTCCGCAACGTGGGGTTCGCGTGCTGGTGCGTCACCGCGAGCGGGCAGTCGGCCCACCACAGGCGGCAGCGATCGCGGCACGATCTTCCAGACGATCGTCGCGCTGGGGCGCCAGGACGTTGACCCCGATGGCATCACCCCGCCGGTAGGCTACACGGTGCTCTTTGCGAGTAGCGATCACCTTGTGCTCGAGACTCCCACTCGCCTTGCCGTCGGCACAGAGATGCACTTTGGCGTTGACCACTCCGCGCTCATGCGCGCGATGACGTCACCGTTTGTGGTGGAACGCTTACTCACTCACGCACCCGGCGCATAGGGCGGTACCCGCTCAGCCCTGAGTGTTCCCCTCCACCTTGCGCGTTCCCCGCGCCGGTAAGCATCGCCGCAAAAGCCAGCGCGGCGGGAGCGGGATCGTGCCCGACGGTCACAAAGATCTCCCTGAACGTCGCCGGATTGGTGGGCAGGGTGACGATGCCTGGCACGGGCGGGCTCGCATCGATCGCCATGCGCGGCAACAGTGCCACGCCCAAATAGTTGGCGACGAGGTGTTGGGTGGTGACGTAGTCCTCCGTCACAAACGCGATCTCCGGTACGAAGCCAGCCTCCGCAGCTTGCGCATTGAGGTGGTTCTGGCAGCGGTTACACCCGGAGATCCAGCGGTCTTCCGACAGTGCGGCCATGTCCGCGTGCGGTCCCCGCGCCTCCGCGTGGGCCTCGGGGAGCACCGTGAAGTACTCGTCATGTGCGAGCCATGTCAGCGGAAGGCCCGACGGTGGGGGCGTCGCGGCGTCCGCGAAACCGATCACAAGGTCGGCGTCTCCTGAGCGCAACAACGCCAGAGCATCGTCCGTCTCCACCTCGATCAGACCGATCTCCACGCCGGGATAGGTGCGGGCAAACTGCGCGAGTGGCGCCGGTAGCTCCATGGAAGCGAACGATCCGAAGGCAGCGATCTGGAGGCGGCCCACGCTGAGCTCGGCGTGTTGGTGCAGCGTTCGTTCCGCATTGTCGAGGCTGATGGCGATGGCGTTGGCGTGCTCAAGCAGGGCCTTGCCAGCGGGGGTCAGCTGGGTGACGCGGCCCACCCGCACTGTCAGGGGCACGCTCGCCGAGCGCTCAAGTGCGCGCAGGTGGTGGGCGACGGTGGGCTCAGCGATTTTGAGGGCCCTGGCCGCGGCTGCCTTGGAGCCATGCCGCGCGACGGCGCGCAGGATGAGAAGGCGTTCAACGTCGATCATGAGACCATCATCTCACTGAGGTCTGGATGGCAACAATAACGGATTGTGTAGGCCCTTTGACGCGGCGATGCTAGTAACCATGATGAACCTTGCGGCAGCCAATGCGTGCGATCGAGTGCCCGGGTACCTGGACACCGCGAGTGTGGGCTTGCCAGCGCGAGCGACCGCCGCCGCTCTCCGGTCCGCAGTGGACGATTGGGTCAACGGCAAGGTTGATCCCTACGCGCTCGACGCCCCTGTGGACCGGATGCGGGCCGCGTACGCGCGGATCGTGGGCGCCCATGCTGACGATGTCGCACTCGCTGGCTCCGTCTCACAATTGGTGGGCATGGTGGCAGCATCGTTGCCGCAGGGTTCGCGGGTGCTCGCGGCCGAGGGTGACTTCGCATCGGTCCTCTTCCCATTCATGGGCGACGGGCGGCTCGACGTCACGTTGGTGCCCATCGAGGGACTGCTCGACGCGATACGCCCAGGTGTGGACCTCGTGGCAGTGAGTGCCGTGCAATCGTCGGATGGACGCGTCATGGACCTCGACGCCCTCGCGCTGGCCGCGCGTCTCGCAGGTGCCAAGACCTTGGTCGACGTGAGCCACGGTGCTGGCTGGTTGCCGATGCACGCCCGCGACTTCGACGTGGTGGTGTGTGCCGCGTACAAGTGGTTGATGGCGCCGCGCGGCCTGGCCTTTGCCGCAGTGCATCCGCGTGCCACGTGGCTGCGTCCAGTCAACGCGAGCTGGTACGGAGCCCAAGACAGGTGGAACTCGCTCTACGGGCCCGCCATGAACATGAGCACCACAGCTCGACGCTTCGACACCTCACCTCCGTGGCAATTGGTCGAGGCTGGGGCCGTCGCTCTCGAGTTTCTTGCTGGGCTGCGGCGCACCGACGTGCAGCGATTCAGCGTGGGCCTGGCGAACCAGTTCCGCGAGGCGATGGGCATGCCAGCAAGCGATACGGCGATTGTCTCGGTGAGCGGCGTCGACCCGCGCACCCTTGCCGATGCGCATGTGCGTTTCTCGGCTCGCGGTGGTCGCGCTCGCTTGTCCTTCTATCTGTACAACGATGCGAGCGACGTGGAATCTGCCGCGCGGGCGCTCCGCGTGCGAGCCGCCGTCTAGCGAGCGACGCCTATCGCTTCTTTGGCTTCGGTGCGGGGAGTAGATCCGCCGTCGCTTGGATCAGTTCTCTGAAGCGCTCGGAGTCCTCGATCAACGCGTCATCGGCCACCCGAGAGTTCTTGGCGCCCTGGTAAGGCGGTGCCTCGGGCATCCCGTTCGATGCCGCCGTTGGCTTGACGAACACCGTGTCGTCGCAGATGAGACCAACGATCTTGTCGTCGCAATAGAAGCCGTACTCCCCGAACATCGGCCGGGCGCGCACGTCGAGGGGCTCTAGTTGCTCGAGCACGTACGCGACGGTGTCCTTGGAAGTTGCCATGACCCCATCGTGGCACCCTCTACTGACACATGCAGCGCCGTAGCCTGGCGAGCATGGCCGTCAGTCAGACCCGTCGCGCTCGCGCGGCACGCCGCCGCACCAAGCGAGTGGCGGCCGCGGACAACGATCTCACCCCCGCCCAGTGGGAAGCGACCCTGCTGGCGTGGGGAGGTTGCGCGTATTGCGGCGCCCAGGCATCGGCCGATGCCTCGCTCCAGCGCGACTGCGTGCTCCCCATTTCACGGGGCGGCCGCTACACGGCCGAGAACGTGGTGCCAGCGTGCCGCTCATGCAACGCGAGCAAGTGCAACGAAGAGGTGACGCACTGGTTGCGGCGCAAGCGCCTCGACGAGGGGGCCTTCTTGGTACGGCTCTACGAGGTCAATGCCGCACTGACATCAAGGCCAGACACTGCAGGCACTATGCCCGCGTAGGCCCCGTCAAAAGCGACGGTCTGCGCCTGGCGGCACGCGTCGTAGATGCTTTCCTGGACGGCTGCGGCTGCGGCGTGACCGAGGATGTCGACCTGCAGGTGAATGTCGCTCGTACCGGTCTGAAAGAGGGGACCGTCGGTGTTGAGCGGGCCACGGAGATCGGCCGTTGAGAACACGAAAATCGAGTCCCCGTCCCCCGACGTGTGCACGGGGTTGATGGCCCGTACCTGGCCATGCGAGGCAAGGTGGGCGACCTTCTCGTAGTGCTCGGTCGAACCGAGGTCCACGTTGATCCCCACCACCGTGATCGTCGTGTTCTCGAGGTTGCGCGTGACGCGCTCGGTGACGTCCTCGAAGCGGTGGAAACCGCCGCGGCCGTCACGATTGCCCGCGAGAATGGAGCCGTCTGGCAGCACCACGTTGCCCATCGCATTCACGACGGACATGGCCGTGACGATGATTCCGCCGCCCACGTCCACCCGTGCAGAGCCGACGCCGCCCTTCATTGCGCCCACCTTAGAACCGCCTTCGAGCCACAAGAACTTGCCCACAGCCGCGCCCGTGCCGGCCCCGACGTTGCCGCCCGCGACCGGAGCATCGGACGCGTTGCGGTAGGCCTCCGCTCCATAGGCAGTCTCGAACGGCGCGATGTCCATTCCCAGGTCGTAGATCGCAGCGCCGGTAATCGAGGGATTGACGATGCTTCCGTCGGGCCCCGAACGGGAGCCGCGGCCGTCGGCGCGAAGGCTCTCCGAGATGGTCGACGCCGCCATAAGCCCCGTGCCGCTGCCGCCAGACACGAAGATGCCGTTGAGCTTGTAGTTGGTCTTGCCGCCGCGCAGTCCGTCCGTGTTGTAGCCACCAGCGCCGCCGCCATAGGCGAGGAACGCGACGCTCAGGCGCTTGTCGAACATGATCGCGGTGCAACCCGTGAGCTTGTCCAGGTGCGTGGCGTGGCCAACGCGCACGCCGGCGAGGGCTGTGAGGGTGTTGTTCATAATGCGCTCACACTACGGCCAACAGTCGTCGTGGTTCTCTGCCGTGGCGTGGCCGCCGGTTGGTTCACGCCAGTCCTCTATTGCGATGACCGAAAACGCTGTCATCTCAATTTCAGGAAAACCTGTAACCCACTCGGGAGGTACGGAGTCATGAAGGGCAACGAACTCGTCTGGAGGTCTCTCGCGGACCACGCCCTCCGAGGGCAACGCACGTGGCGAAGCCTCAAGCGCGACACTCTCGCCATGACGACGCGAAAAACGTGATCCGAGTGCTCGTAGAGGCTTCGGGTGGACCAAAGGAGGACATCGTCGGCTGCAGACCAGTGCGACGCGTGCCGAGCATCGGCGATCTATGTTGGCGCCATTCCGAGACTCCAACTCGCCTGCTACCTGAGCCGGATCAACCCCGCGTTCGTAGGGGTAAAGCCGCACGCTTCGAAATAGAAGCCTCGTAAATGGTCGTCAAAGTCGACGTGGAGCCACTCGCAACCGCTAGCCAACGCCTGCGTGCGAGCAACCTCAATGAGGCCCGCCCCTATTCCTCGGCGTCTGGCTCGTGCCGCGACGCACGTGTCCTCGATGAACGCGTGGGCGAGGCCATCCCAGATCACGTTGACGAACCCGACGAGTCCCGGGTCGTCGCGAGCAGTGACCCATCCCAGGCTCAGCCGGACTAGTTGGTCATTCCAGTCGTGGGCGGTGAGGGGATGCTGGAACGCTTCTGCGTGAAGCGAGTTGATCTCGTCATTGTCCATCGGTCCACGCCACTCATAACGGACCAGGTCTACTTCAGGACGATGCATGGCGGGGCTCACTTGTCTCTGTGTGTCGTTAGTTTCGCACCGCGTGACGCACGCCAATCACGCCGTTGGCGAATCTGCGCTCGTCGAGCAAGTCGAGATCAAGCCGGACGCCCTGGGGCAAGGCAGGCTTGCCGCCGCCCACCAGCACGGGGCAGATGAGAAGCACGCACTCGTCGACCAGCCCGTGGCGGAACGCCTCTGCCCCGAGCGTCGCGCCGCCGATGCTCAGGTCAGCACTGGATGCCTCCTTGAGGTAGCGGATCGCCTGGGGATCGAACGACAGCTCGATCCTCGTGCGCGCCGTCGAGACCTCGGTAAGGGTCGAGGAGTACACGATCTTGTCGGAGGCACGCCAGATCTGGGCGTACTCCCGCACTACCGCGGGCTCGTCCGTCAGCCACTCGTCGTCCTCCCAGACGCGCATCGTCTCGTACATGCGTCTGCCGTAGAGCGACGTGCCGATGTGTCGCTCGTGCTCGTTCCAGAACGCGTGTACCTCCTCGTCAGGCACAGACCAGTCGAAGGCGCCGCTCTCGTCCTCGAGATAGCCGTCGAGTGAGATGTTTGCGGCGTAGATCAGTTTGCCCATGGGTGCCTCCAGTCGGGCGGTTGACTACTTTGTACAGTGCCAAGGAGGCGCCCGCAAGAGCGCTTGAAGGGCGCCGTGACCTCCATCATCGCGCGTGAGTTCCATCACGGGGCTTGTGACCGCGCGGCAGAAGTAGCGCGCAGGGCTCATGCCTATGCCGTAACCTGATGCCTTGAGGGGAGTACTTCTCAAGTTCCGCTCCGGTCAATACGAACGCCTCATGACGTTCTCGGACGGGCGCCCGCCGCACAGTGACGCGGAAGGTGAAGGAGACCTCAGAGCAGTCTTGTTCTGAGGAGAACCTGAGTGATTTTTTTCCCGCTCGCCGCTGAGTCCGTGATCGTTGCGGCCGCCTCCGCGGCGGAGGATGCACCGCACCCCTCCATCGCGACCCCGTCCTTGTGGGCGATCACGCTGGCCGTGGTGCTCATCGTCTTCGCGCTTGACTTCTTTGTTACCCGTAAGCCGCACCTGGTATCGATGCGCGAGGCCATCAAGTGGTCGGTCATCTACATCGCGTTGCCGCTCATCTTTGGTGTGTGGGTGGTCTTGTCGCACGGCGGGCAAATTGGACTCGAGTACTACACCGGTTACCTGGTGGAGAAGTCGCTGTCGGTAGACAACCTCTTTGTGTTCATGCTGCTGCTGGCCGCCTTCGCGGTGCCCAAGGAATTGCAGCAGCGAGTGCTCCTTATTGGCGTGGCCGGTGCGTTGGTCTTGCGCGGCATTTTCATTGCCCTTGGCGCGCAGATGCTCGAGCGCTTTGACTGGACGTTCCTGTTGTTTGGCGTCGTCCTCGTGGTGACCGCCGTCAAGGTGTTGCGCGACGCGATCCGCGGTGTGGAGCATGAGGTCAACCCCGACGAGATGCGCAGCGTGCGATTCATCCGCAAGTTCTGGCCGGTGACCGATTCCTACCGTGGCGGGCACTTCATGGTGCGCGAGAACGGCCGGAGGGCGCTCACACCACTCCTGCTTGTCGTTGCCGCCGTAATGACAACGGACATCGTGTTCGCCGTGGACTCCGTGCCCGCCGTTTATGGCATCACCGGCGACCCGTACTTGGTGTTTGTGACCAACGCCTTCGCTCTCATGGGCCTGCGCGCGCTCTACTTTGTGCTCGAGGGCGCGCTGTCGCGACTTGTTCACCTCGGCTATGGGCTTGCGGCAATTCTCGCCTTCATCGGTGTCAAGTTGGCGCTGCATTGGGCGCACGGGATCTGGCCCGCGACGCCAGAGGTTCCTACGCTGGCGTCGCTCGCCGTGATCGTGGTGATCCTGGGGATCGTCACGGCCACAAGCTTGTGGGCGACGCGCGAGAGCGCCGACGATCAGGACGGTGTCGACGAACATCAGGGTGTACACATCGGCGGGTGACGCCGCCGCTCCGCCGTCACGTCTGCGCCGCAATGTCCGATTCCCGCTAGCGCGCGCGGTCAGGGCGGGGCAGGCTTGACCCCATGACCACCGCGCCTCTCGACTTCGCCATGTGCTTCTCGGCGGTGTCGGGGCGCGACCGGCGCTTCGATGGGCAGTTCTTCACAGCTGTGCGCTCCACCGGGATCTACTGCAGGCCCAGTTGCCCGGCACGTACGCCCAAGCCGGAGAACTGCACGTTCTATCGGACGTCTGCTGGCGCCCACGGTGCCGGGTACAGGGCATGTAGGCGTTGCCTCCCTGAGGCTGTGCCCGGTAGCCCTGAGTGGAACCTTCGCGAGGATATCGCCGCGCGCGCCATGCGTCTCATCGCCGATGGTGTGGTGGACAGGGATGGAGTCGCGGGGCTTTCGCGGCGGCTCGGGTACTCGGAACGCCAGCTTGGCCGCATCTTGACCGACGAGCTTGGGGCGGGGGCGCTGCAGCTCGCCCGCGCGCAGCGGGCCCAGAACGCGCGCCACCTCCTTGTGGCCACGCCGATGCCGGTGAGCGACGTCGCGTTCGCCGCGGGGTTTTCGAGCATCCGGCAATTCAACGACACGATGGGCGAGGTATTTGGGCTTACGCCGACGGCGCTGCGGGGGGCCGCGCGGAAGGCGGAGCAGGGAGCCGGTGCCCGTGGGGCTGGTGGTGGCGCCGGCGCTGGCCCGGCCCGCCACGGCTCAACGGGCGGGGCTTGGGCGGGCGCGATTACATTGCGCCTCGCAGCCAGGGAGCCGTTCGACGCAGCGCGTGGTTTGGGCTGGCTCGCGGTCAGGGCTGTTGCGGGCCTGGAGTCCGTCAGGTGTGCCGCGCCGGTCGCGGGTGCGCGTGCGGGTGCCGGCACCAGTGCTGGGGCCGTCGAAGAGTATTCGCGCGCACTCCGCCTCGATGCTGGTGCCGCCGTCGTGACGCTGCGGCCCGCGCCCGGCGGGGTAGCGCTCACTGCTCGACTCGAGCATCTCGAGGATCTGCCCGCGCTCCTGGCACGGGTGCGCAGGTTGCTTGACCTTGACGCGGACCCCGATGCCGTGGATCGTGCCCTGCGCACTCTGCCTCTTCTCGCGCCATCCGTCGTGGCTGCGCCTGGAATCCGCATCCCCGGGTCGCTGGACGCTACGGAGATGCTCACGCGTGCGGTGCTCGGCCAGCAGGTGTCTGTCGCCGCCGCACGCACCGCGGTCGAGCGGGTTGTCGAGGCGCTCGGGGAGCCGCTTCCCGATGCTCTGGTCGTCACCCCCCGCGCTACCGCTCCATCGACGCCTGCAGCTGGGGCGCCCGGTATCACCAGGCTGTTTCCTACTGCGCTGAACCTCGCGGAGCACGTCATGGGCGCGACCACCGGCCCCGTCGCGCGCAGGGAGGCCCTGGCCCATGCGTCGGCCGCGATCGCGAGTGGCGGCCTGTCACTCGACGTGGGCCAGACTCGGGAGGACTTTACTGCCGCACTTGAGGCGCTCCCCGGCATCGGCCCCTGGACCGCGAACTACATGGCGCTGCGAGTGCTCGGAAGCCCGGACGTGCTTCTCACGAGCGACTCGGCTGTGCGTGCTGGGGCCAAGGCGCTGGGACTGCCGTCCGACGCGCGTGAGCTCACGGCCGCGTCGGCGCCTCTCGCGCCGTGGCGTAGTTACCTGATGATGCATCTGTGGCGCGCTTCCTCATCCGCGCCCGCGCCAGCCCCCAAAGGAGAAACCCCATGATCGTCTACCAGCAGCTTGATACCCCCGATGGGCCGTTCACGATCGTCGAAAGGGATGGCGCGGTCGTCGCGTCGGGTTGGACGGCCGACGCGGTCGCGTTTGCGGCGCGGGTGGGCATCGGCGCTGCCGATTTGGAGCCTGCCGACCTAGTACCAGGCGAATGCGAAGCCGCCCCTGCGGTGCTGGCTTGGTACGCGGGCGACGCGTCGGCACTCGACGGCGTGCGCGTCGAGCAGCGCGGCACCGTGTTCCAGATGGCAGTGTGGAGGGCGCTCCGTGAAATCCCGTCCGGTGCCGTGCGGCGCTACGGCGAGCTGGCCGCGGCGCTAGGGAGTCCCGGCGCGAGCCGCGCGGTGGGGGCGGCGTGCGGGCGTAATGCGGTCGCGCTGTTTGTGCCATGTCACAGGGTGGTGGGCGCGAGCGGCGCGCTCACGGGATTCGCATGGGGCGTCGACGTCAAGCGCGCGCTGCTTGAGCGAGAGCGTGAGAGGGCGCTGGGCTCAGCGGGGATGCTGGGTTGAGTGCGGTGTCTGGTTGAAGGACGCGCAACGCTGAGAATCGGCGCGCTCGCCCGCGAGCCGTCGCCTACGCTTATCCCAGACCTCGACTCAAGGAGCCCACATGAGCACTCTTCCCCAGATCACCCGCGCCGCCAACGGCGCCCCTGCCGTCGACTTCAGTGCCGCGGTCAAGCCCGAGGGCCTCGTGGTCGAGGCGCTCGAGGCCGGCACTGGTGCCGCGGTGGTCGCTGGTCAAACGATCACGGTGCACTACACCGGCTGGTTGTGGGACGGCGCCCAGTTTGACTCCTCGTGGGACCGCGGCGAGCCCATCTCGTTCGGCATCTCGCGCGGCTCGCTCATTGACGGCTGGGTTGACGGCATCGTCGGCCAGTCCGTCGGCTCGCAACTGTTGCTGGTCGTCCCGCCGGAGGCCGGCTACGGTGACCGCAACATGGGCCCCATCCCTGGTGGCTCGACGCTGGTGTTCGTGGTGGACGTTCTCGACGCGAAGTAGCGCGACGTCCCGTTAGGGCTGCAGCGACGTGTGCTCCCAGCCGTCGCCGTCGCGCACGTACAGTTCGCGGCGGTGAAGGCGTTCCTCGCCAAACTCCATGAACTCGATGCGTCGCGGCGTGATGATCCAGCCGCCCCAGGCATCGGGCATGGCGGCGAGGTCCGGCCCGACAGACGCTGCGGCGTAGGCGGCCTCCAAGGCGTCGCCGATCCTCGGCGCGCCTTGGCGGCTCACCACCGCGATCGTGCGCGCGCTGCGCGGGCGGGCGTCGAAGATCTCGCGGGCGGCGTCCCTGCCAAGCGGCGCGACGTCGCCCTGGATCCGCACCTGTCGGCCAAGAGCGTCCCACCACGTGGTGAGCGCGGCGCGCGGGTTGGCGGCGAGTTCGCGGCCCTTGAGGGAATCGGTGGGTCCGGTGAAGGTCACGCCCCGCGCGTCGATCGCCTGGATCGCCACGTTGCGAGCGTTGGGGTAGCCGTCGAGGCCCACCGTGGAGAGCGTGGCAGCGTGCGGCACGCGAGCGTTGGTGCGTGTCGCATCGGCAAGCCAGGACTCGAGCTGTGCGAGTGGACCCATGTTCGCAGGTTACCCGCCATTGGGGCTGCTCAGGGGGCCGCCTTGCTATCGTCGGGTCATGCGCGCGATGCGATTGAGCACCGGGAGGGAGCGCTGGGAGTTGCTCTCCCAGGATGACAAGCGGCTAGCCGTTCTTGGTGTGATGGGCAAGGCTCTCTTACCGGTTGCAGTGCTCGTGCTTGTGATCAGCCTGGCGGCGGCGTCTCCGGTGGCTGTCGTAGGAGGAGTGATGACCGCAGTCACCCTTGGTATGTGGTGGGCGGCAGCGCGCGGCATTGGCAGGCTCAAGGGAATCTCGACGGCGCGAGTGATGTGGAGCATCTGGCGCGTCGGGACGTGGACGGTAGTGGGAGACGCGCTCAGCGTGTTCGACGTGTTCGACGTGGGCTAGCGCTTAGGCAACTTTCTCGATGACGATGACGATGACGATGACGATGACGATGACAATGACGCGCGTCTAGTCGAACCCGACAAACCTCCCTGACGACAGGTCACCGCGCAGTTGTGTAAGCCCCACAAGTGCACAGCACCTATCCGACAGCGGTGAGGCACTGCCAGCCGGAGGATTGCGGAGGTCTCGGTCGGTGATTTGCGGAGCCTCCGCCTAACCCATCGTCACCGTGAGCACGTCCCCGTCGGCCAGCGCCTCGACGGGCACCAAGGCGCCGCGCTTGCCGTCGTCGAATGGCGCCACCTCGATGTCGTCGATCGTCACCGACGAAACCCCCGTCGCGAGCCCGTCGACATTCACCACGTTGATGGTGAGGTTCATCCCCCGGAACCGGCGCTTCACCTGGAAGCCGTCCCAGCCCTCGGGTAGGCACGGGTCGATGCGCAGCCCGTCGAGCTCCGGACGCACGCCCAGGATGTACTGGGTCACGCCTACGTAGGACCACGATGCGGTGCCAGTGAGCCACGGGTTGCGGGCCTGGCCAAAGCGCGGGGACTCGGGGCCGTGCGTGAACTGGCAATACACGTACGGCTCGACCTGGTGCAGCTCGGCCTGGTCGTTGTACTTGGCGGGCAAGAAGCCGCGGTAGTACTCGTAGGCGCGGTCGCCGCGGCCAAGGATGCCCTCGGCCACGATGGTCCACGAGTTGGCGTGGCAGAAGATGCCGCCGTTTTCCTTGTGACCCACGGGGAACACCAACAAGCTGAGCCCGACGCCCGGGACCTCCTTGGTGTGCGCGGGGGCACACAGCGCGACGCCGTGCTCGGTCGACAGCCGCTCGTGCACCGAGTCCATCGCGCCGATGGCACGCGCCTCGGGCACAGTCTGCGAGATCGCGGCCCACACGTTGGGCTCGAGGTAGATCTGGCCCTCGTCCAGCGCCTTGGAGCCCAGTTTGGCGCCGGTCGAGGAGATGCCGCGGATGTACCACTCGCCATCCCACGCGCCCTCGAGCACCGGGGCGAGACCGGCCAGCACGGAACGTGCCCACTCGGCATCGGCCGCGCGCCCGGTTTGCTCGGCAAGCTCGGCAACCACGCGGCAGCCGTTCGCCATGAGGAACGTCGAGAACATCGACTCGCCCGTGGTGCCAAACTGGATGCAGTCGTTCCAGTCGGCCTGCAGGCCCTGCACAAGGCCGTTGTTGCCAAGGTGGCCCAGCGAGAAGTGAATGGCCTGCTTGAGGTGCTCAAACACCGTCGCTTCGCCGTGGTCCGCATAGGGCAGCACGGTGTCGAGGTACGCGACATCGCCCGTTTCGTACACAAAGTTGGCCACCGTGATGGGAAGCCACAGCGGGTCGTCGGAGCGGTACTGCTCAAGCGTCGGCGTCTTCTCGTGGCCCGGCCGATGCGTGAGCGGCTTGACGAGCGGCATCGCGCCGCCCTCTTCCGTCTGGCCGGTGAGGATCATGTCGAGGCGCTCGCGCACGGCGTCGGGGATCGCATGGATCACGGCGAGCATGTCCTGCACGGTGTCGCGGTAGCCAAGGCCGTCGCGGTCGCCCGCCTCAATGAGGGACACGCCGCGCGACCAGTTGAACGTCATGTGGGTCTGGTACGCGTGCCACACGTTGATCATCGAGTTCATCTGCTCATCAGGTGTGGCCACCTGCAGGGGAGCCAGGAACTCGCGCCACTCCTCGCGGATCGCATGGAGCTCGCGGTCAACCGCCTCGGGCGTGCCGTACTCCGCCATGATCTCGCGGCCGGGACGCAAGGCGACGCCGTCGAGGTCCTTCCACGAAGCATCGGGCGCGCCCACGCCCATCATGTAAATGACCTGGCGCGTCTCGCCAGGCGCGAGCTCAAGCCGCGCCTGGAGGGACGCACACGCGTTGTCGCCCGTGGTCTCGGACCCTGAGCACGCGCCGCGCTCCACAGCGAGGGGTGCGGACTGCGTCCTGTACGCCCCGAGGAAGGCGTCGCGATCGGTGTCGAAGCCAGCGACATCGGCGCCCGTCATGCCAAACCACAGCTCCGACGTGTGCGTGCGCGTCGAGTTGACGCGGTGCAGCATCCCGTCCCTCATGCGACACACCACCACGTATTGCGAGTACTGGAGGTTCTCCAGGTCCTGGCGGTAGTTCCACTCGTTGGACAGCTCCGCGTACGAGAACAGCGAGATGGTGCGCGGCTTGGCGGTGGTGTTGGTGACCTTGACGGACCAATACTCGAACGCCTGGCCCTGGGGGATGAAGAACGTCGCCTCGGAGTCGATGCCCCGGTACGAGGAATTGAAGATCGAGTAGCCGAGGCCGTGGCGCACGGACGACGCTTGGGTGGGGTTGCCCTTCGCGTCCGTCGCATCGCCATCGGGCCCGCCGCCGTCGATTCCGCGCAGCGGCTTGCCCACTGGCTGCCAGGACGCCGACCAGAAGTCGCCATCGGCATCGTCGCGCATGTAGAGGAACCGGCCGGGCTCGTCTTGGGGGACTCCGTTGAAGCGGAAGCGCAACACACGCCCGGTGCCGCCCGACTTGTAGAACGAGTAGCCACCCGCGCCTTGCGTGATGATGCCTCCGTAGAGGCGCGAGCCCAAGTAGTTGGACCACGAACGCGGGGTGTCCGGGCGAGTGATCACATACTCGCGGGCCGCGTCGTCAAAGTGTCCGTACTGCATAAGGTCCTCCGTGCGGGTGGTGCTGGGGGCGCTGGCTTGGGTGTCCCTCGCCTGCCGGGCCGATGCCGGGGCGTGAGAGCGCTCCCCAGCGTACCGGTAGGGCGGGGGGAGGTGGGGTCAGGCGGGTGCCGGTGTCCCGGCGTGGTGCCCGGCCTCGCGCAGGATCTCGCGGCGACGGGCTCCGCGTGAGTTCCGCGTGAGTTCTGCGTTAGTTCTGCGCCAGCTCCACGGCCATTTCGCGCGTACGCCTGGCCGCGGCGGCGAGGCCCACCGCTACGACTGTCTGGAGCCCAGCATCGGACATTGCGCCCAACGCCGCCAGGGTGGTGCCTCCCTTGGAGGAGACGCGAGCCCGTAGTTCGCCAGGCCCAGCATCGGACGATTCCAGCAAGGCGGCCGCCCCGATGAAGGTCTGGATCGCGAGCTCGGTCGCCAGTTCGCGGTCCAGGCCCTCGGCGATGCCTGATTCGATAATCGCCTCAACAAACGCGTAGAAGTACGCGGGGCCGGAGCCCGACACGGTACCGACGGCCACGATCTGGTCCTCGTCGACCTCGACAACAAGTCCCGTCGCCGCGAGCACGGACTTGGCGAGTGCCATGTGCTCCGCGGTGGCGTGGGCACCGGCCGCGATCGCGGTGGCGCCCTTGCCGATGAGGGCGGGTGTGTTGGGCATCGCGCGCACGACCGGCGTCCGAGCGGGCAGCCGCGCCTCATAGAACGACGAGGGGAGGCCAGCCGCGACCGTGAGCAGCACGGTTCCAGGGCGCACCGATGGCGCGAAGGCTTCGATCGCCTCGGCTGCGTCTTGCGGCTTGACGGCAAACACGATGAGGTCAGCGCCTGCCACTGCCTTGGCAAGATCGTGCGTCGTCGCGAAGCCGTGAGTGGACGCGAGTGCTGCCAGGGCATCGGCGCTCTTGTCGGCGATGGTTACCTGGGCGGCAGGCCAGCCTGCGGCCAGAGCGCCCACGGCAATGGCGCCGCCCATGACGCCGCCGCCAAGCACTGCGATGGAGGTGGTCGGGGGACTCGTCGATTCGCTCATGGGTCCAGGCTAACCCGGTCGCCTCCCCGATGCTCGGCTCTCGAGTCCCGGCGCGCACCGGCCGGGTACCTCATGACCCACTACGGCACAGATGCGGCATCAACGGGTACCTCATGACCCACTACCGGGGGGAGGGGACGGTAGGGGACGAGGCGCCGATGCTTACGCTGTGCGGCGACGCAATGTCAGCGCGCCGAGCACGAGTGACCCCGCTATGAATCCGATCAGAATCACCACTCGGCTCCAAATGGCCCCGCCATCGCCGGCGAGGATGCTGTTGACAGCATCGATCGAGTAGCTCACCGGCATCACGTCGGAGACGTACGTGAGCGCTGTGGGCATGTCGGCGCGGTTCACGAATAGCCCGGCAAGGAGCATTTGCGGGAAGAGCAAGAGGGGCATCATCTGCACGGCTTGGAACTCGGTGCGAGCAACCGCAGAGGACAGCAGGCCGAGCGCGGTGCCCACGAGGGCATCGAGCACCATGATGAGGCCAAGGCGCCATAGCCCCGTGGGGATGTCGAGCCCTAGAGGCCACACCGACCACCCGGTCATGACGATGGCCTGCACTGTGGCGACGAGTCCAAACGCGAGGGCGTAGCCCAGGATGACGTCGGCCTTACCCGTGGGGCCCACCATGAGCCGCTCAAGAGTGCCCGATTGGCGCTCGCGGAGCATCGTGATGGACGTGATGAGGAACATGAGGATGAGCGGGAAGAGCCCCATGATCCGGGGGCCGATGGTGTTGAAGACCGGCCCCGTGGGCGGCACTGGAGCTTCGGAGAACATGTATTGCAACAGCCACGTGAGGCCCGCGGGCAGCACGACGAGCATGGCGAGCGTGCGGGGGTCGCGTCGCAGTTGGGTGAGGACGCGCCGCGCGGTGTTCCACGTGAGCGCGGGATTCATGCGGCGTTCCTCTCGGTGAGTGCCAAGAAGGCTTCGTCAGCGTTCTGGGTTGACGTGTCCTCCAGAATGCGTTCGAAGGTGTCATCCGCGATGATCGCGCCGTCGCTCACAAATACGAGTCGGTCGCAGCGGCTCGCCTCGTCCATGACGTGTGAGCTCACCAAGAGAGTCTTTCCCGAATCGCGGAGCTCATGGAAGAGGTCCCATAAATCGCGTCGCAACCTGGGGTCGAGGCCTACGGTAGGTTCGTCCAGCACCAGAAGTTCAGGGTCTCCAACGAGCGCCGCGCCCAGCGAGACCCGCGATACCTGTCCGCCCGAGAGCGCCGAGACAGGACGGTCTGCGTCATCGTCCAGGCCGATGTGGTGAAGGGTCCGCTTCACACCCTCGACACCCACCCCCATCGTCTTGGCGAAATACGCGAGGTTCTCGCGTGCGGTGAGGTCCCGATAGATGGACGATGCTTGCGTCACGTAGCCGATGCGGCGGCGCAGCGACGGGCTCCCCGCGTCGAGGCCAAGTACCTTGACCGAGCCGCTTGCGACAATCTGTGCACCCACGATGGAGCGCATCAGGGTGGTTTTTCCCCCGCCCGATGGCCCCAGGAGACCCACGATCGAGCCGCGCGGAATGTCGAGGTCGATGTGGGGCAGAACGAGGTTGCCTCCGCGGACCACTCGCAGGCCCCGAATGGAGATGGCGGACTCGAGTATCGGGCTATTGCTCATGTGAGCGATCATCGACCTTTAGCTAGATACCAAAGTGCTCGTAGAAATGCAGAACCTTGTCAGCGGGGCCCTGCACGTCAAACACGACGGTGCCATTGCGCCACACGACGGTTCCCGTGGAGCCTTTGGCGGAGTACGCCCGCTCGCCCACCTCGGCGCCGTCAACCTCTACATCCTCAACGTCGGTCGCACCTGTCGCGTATGAGTCATAGGCCGTCTTTGCATCGTCCTCGTTGTAGTGCTGAAATGCCTCGACAGTGAAGACCTTGGAGGACGATCCAGGCCCGTATTCCAGCGTGACCTTCTCTGCCGCTCGTGCGGGCAGTGTCGTGTCGCCAACGGTGTCGGTCACCTCGTACCCGACCAAAACGTCGGTACCAACGGTGCTTGGCATGGCCTTCACGAAGTCGCTCGCCTCCGTGACCGCCACGGGCTTGGCGGTGGGCTCTGGAGCCTCGGCGATGATGGTGGGGACCGCCAAGATCACGGGTTCAGGGAGAAAGTACATCCGGTACACGAAGGTTCCCACTGCAGCGGCAAGAATCGCACCCAGCACTATCCAGAGCACGAGCCGACGCCTGCGGTGAGTCTTGCTCATCGTGGTGTCCGCGGGGGGCTCCGCATCCGACGCGTCTGCGTGAGGGGCGTGATCTGCCTCGGCGCCTCCTCGGGGGCCTGACGCGTGGCCAAACGAATCGAATTGAGCCGTATCGTCGACGTGAGCCATGCCGTCTACCTGGGTCGGGGCATCGGAGCCCGCAAAAGCGGGCCGGACCCACTCACCTGTAGGCGGCGTGTACGCCGTGGCCGTGGTGTGAATTGGTTCGGAGCGCAACGTGTCAGTGGGGGTGCTGTGGGCCAGTTCCGATCCGAGTGGTCGTGTGGGGAAGGGATCGGACTCCACAGGAACGAGCGATTCCGTTGAGTTGGCGTTGGTGGCAGGCGTGAAGGGCGACGTGCCCTCGATGTCGTCTACTCGGCGTGCATTGCGAGCCGCGGTCGCCGCAAAGAAGGAGGCGGCTGGGGTCGTCGGGGAATCATGCGCGGCGTCCGCGACTGTGCCTACCGGGCTGGCGTCCGCATCGGCCGGTAGGTGTGAGGCCTCGGGGAAGAGCGAGTTTTCCCTGGCCGCGACCTCGTCGTCCCAGGAGCCTGTGCTCATGGGCGCCGACGCTTGATTGATGACAGTCGGGAACTGGCCGGAGGCGAAGCTAGCCACGTCGCTCGGCGTCTCTTGAGTCTGTGGGGCCGCTGCCTCTCCGCCCATAATGCGTTCCCACGAAGGGGCCGATGCCGCCGAGGATTCACGCATCTCATTGTCGTCGGGCGCATCGGAAGCGTTGGGTGCGCCGAAGGGCACCGATCCGAACGCGCCAGCCTCGACCGAGAGTGGTGCGCCATCCGCATACTCGACTTCTGCCGGATCTACGGAAGACCACGGACGTGCGGGAGGCGAGGCGGAGTCAGGCGCAGGGGGCTCGGTTGCCGCGCCATCGGGAGACGCGCCATCGGGAAACGCATGCTCGGCCGTGGGAGCGTCGGCGTGCGCGTCGTGCGCGGACCAGGGCTCCGGATCAAAGAAATCTTGCTTGGGCGTGTACGCAGGCTCGTCAGACTCGGGGACCGCGAGGTCGGTGAGAGGTGACGTGGGCGGTGTGGCCAACGGTGGGGTCATGGGCTTGGGTGTAGTGAAGCTCACCGAAGGCACGGCCGCGGGAACGACGCCGCCGAAGGGTTCGAACCGGGGGACGAACGGCTCTTCCGCGCCAAAAGAGGGCATGGGATCGCCGTCCGTGCCGATGAGCGGAACACCGCCACGTGGCGTGGGGGCCCCAGCAGCCTCGAAGCTCGCGTTTGAGAGAGCCGATGCCGCAAGCTGGCGAACGGGGTCCGGCGCGTCGGGAACGTATTCATGTGCAGATTGCTGCGAAGGCGTGAAGTCTGGCGCAGCAGCGTTGGGGGACTCGCGCATCGGGTCGGCGCCGTGCGGTTGAATCTCCCTCGCGTCGGGCGGAAGGACGGGTGCGACGATCTCACCCTCGTCCGCTTCGATGGGCGTGGGCACGAGCCCTCGGACCAGGAACGGCTCCTCGGGCTGGGCGATCGAGGGGGCCTCGGATACGGCAGTGTGCCCCGCCTCCGCTTGCGCCTCCGGTTCCGGGTCCGGCTGCGGAGCACGCTCAAATGGGGCAAAAGGGCTGGCCGCTAGTGCAGGCTCAGGCTCTGGAGCCTGTACTGGCTGTACTGGCTGTACTGGCTGTACTGGCTGTACTGGTGGCGCCGTTTCTATGGATGGCGCCGCCTGTACCTGCGGGATCGCTCCGGTCCACGGCGCATAGAGGATGGGCTGGCGTGAATCCGGAATGGGGTTCTGCGCCGCAGGTGGGTGCTCTTGTGCTTCTGGTTCACTCGTCCAGGGTTCCTCGGCGACGGCGTCCGGACCGACGGCGTCAGTACCCACGGCGTCAGTACCCGCTGCGCCATGACCCACTGCGCCATGACCCACTGCGCCATTACCCCAACGGTCCGTTGCTACGGTTTCCCCAACGCCAGGGGCGCTCGGCTCGGGAGTAGCGAACATTGAGCCGGCCCGACGGTCCGGACCCCACGCCTGGTCGGCCGCTGGCGACGCTGTAGGGGTCGCCGACGCGGGGGTCTCCGACGCGGGGGTCTCCGACGCGGGGGTCTCCGACGCGGGGGTCTCCCAAGCGGGGGTCTCCCAAGCGGGGGTCTCCGACGCGGGCGTCTCCCAAGCGGGCGAGGCAGTCGGAGGCGAGTATGGAGTGGGGGAGTAAGCGGTACTCGGGGGCGAGGATTCGACGGGCACCTCAAATGCCTGCGCGACGGGCGTGGGATCAGGGGTCATAGGCGAGGGAGCGAACTCGGGCTCGGGATTCACAGGCGCTGGCGCCGAGGGTTCAAAGACCTCAGCAACCGGGGCCTGGTAGGTGGCGCGAGGCGCTCCAGGCCGTTCGGCGTTCAGGTAGGGGCTGAACGCTTGCGGCTGTGGAGCCTCGGCTTGCGGCACATCGCCCTCCGGCGTCACGCGCGGGATCGGCGTGGTGGCGGGCCGGCTCATGGAAGGTCGTGTGGGAGTCAATTCAAACGGCGGATCGACAGTGGCGGCATCGGCCGTCTCGCCCGATGCGGGGGCAATCACATCGTCAAACGAGGGCGTTGTGGCAGGAGGCTCGCTCGTGGGCGTCGCCGGCCGCGCGGGCTCGTGTACACCGTCTGGGCCCCCTGCGGCGTCATCGGACGGCTGCCCTTCGGGCTGGACGGGGAACCAAGGTGATCTCTGTTCGTCGCTTGCCATGGACCCAGGTTAAGTCCTGAAGCCTGTATACGTGCGGGCACAGGCACCGCGCGTGTCAGATTGCGGCGCTACGGTTGCGGGATGGCGACACCTAAGAAGGCCTCAACCGGCTATCGATGCAGCGAATGTGGGTGGACTGCAGTCAAGTGGGTAGGGCGCTGTGGCGAATGCCAAGCATGGGGAACTGTGGTTGAGGTGGGCGCTACGGCAGGCCCCGCCACTAGGGCTAGCGCGGTGACACAACCTGCGCGCCCCATCGGCGATGTCCCCATCTCAGAATCGACCCGCCATCCCACTCATGTCGCCGAGTTTGACCGGGTGCTAGGTGGTGGCCTCGTCGCCGGAGCCGCGGTGTTGCTCGCAGGCGAGCCAGGGGTAGGAAAGTCGACCCTCTTGCTCGAAGTCGCGGCGCGCGCCGCACGCGAGGGACGAAATGTCTTGTACGTCAGCGGCGAGGAATCGGCGGGGCAAGTCCGTTTGCGGGCCGAGCGAATGGGCGCTCTCGAGCCGCGGCTCAAACTGGCTGCCGAGACTGATCTTGGGGTGGTGCTCGCGCACCTTGCTGCAGAACAGCCCGACCTTGTGGTTGTCGACTCGATTCAGACCATCTCCTCTGGTGCGATTGAGGGCTCTGCGGGCGGGGTCTCTCAAGTGCGCGAGGTAGCAGGCGCTCTCATCCAGGCGGCTAAGGCGACTGGTGCGCCGATGGTTCTGGTGGGTCACGTCACCAAGGACGGCTCGGTCGCTGGTCCCCGCATCGTCGAGCACTTGGTCGACGTTGTTTGTCAGTTCGAGGGAGACCCTCACTCCCCACTACGTCTACTACGCGCGCTCAAGAACCGCTTTGGGTCCGTAGATGAGGTGGGTTGCTTCCAACTGGTTGAGGCAGGAATTGAAGAGGTCCCTGATCCCTCGGGACTATTTTTGACCCGCACCGATGAGGCGATCGCGGGGACGTGCCCCACCATCACCTTGGATGGTCGCAGGGCCCTCCCAGCAGAGATCCAGGCGCTCGTCGCTCCGTCGGCGCTCGCGAACCCACGCAGGGCAACATCGGGAATGGACTCGGCGCGCGTCGCCATGATCCTCGCCGTATTGCATCGCCGTGTGGGGGTCGCGCTGGCTGCTGACGACGTCTACGTGGCGACGGTGGGTGGTGCCCGCGTGGCGGAACCAGCGGCCGATCTCGCGCTCGCGCTGGCCCTCGCATCGGCGCGGATGGATCGGCCCGTTCGACAAAACCTGGTCGCCATAGGCGAGGTGGCTCTGTCGGGTGCTGTGCGCCCTATTAGTGCGATCGGTACGCGCCTCGCTGAGGCCGCGCGCCTTGGCTTTACTCATGCAATCGTGCCTGCGGGGGTTGCCACCGCTGCCCGCGAGGCGGCAGGCGGCAAGGTGACAGTGCTCGGAGTCGAGACCCTTGCCGATGCCGTGAGGGCAGGAATTCAGCCGGAGTAGCCCGCGCGCTTTGGGTCTGGATAGAGTGCGCTACGGTCTCTATTCGCTCAACACGAACGTTGTGTCGTTGCCTTCGATCCCTTGGACGGTCAGTATCGCGTGGTACGTCCCCGGTCGAGGATCCGCAGATACGGTTGCGCATTCCGGCGCCGAGCGCTTGCGGTTCCAGGTCACCTGGAAGGCCTCATTCGCATCTGGCTGGAGCAAGAACTGGCGCGCATTGATGGTCGCATCGGCGGGGCAATCGAGAGAAGAGAAGATCCTGTCGCTTCCTGACGTGATCAGGATCTCCGTGTCTGCGGCCGCAGTATCAAGGCGGCAAGGTGAAGAGCCGGTCTGCTTGATAGCGACGTCGAACACAGGCAGAGCCGAGCCGGCGAATGTCCCGGGATTGGCGGCCATCGTGAGCGTGACGTCCGCAGAGGTGCAGGGACGTGAGGCATCGCCGCTGGGAAGGATGGTCGGATCTGGGCTCGCATCCGAGCTGACCTGAGGAGCATTGGTCTTGGACGTGACTGTTCCATCCGCCTTGCCGCCTGGGGAGGTAGCCAGGAAATAGATCACGACGAAGACAAGCACCACACCGATCGCCGCGACGATGCGCCGACGCCAGTAAATCTCTGGCGGTTTTCCGCCAATGGGATCACGAAGACCGTCCATACCCAGACTCCTTCCGACGCTCCCAACGTAGTCGCGGAACGTGCTGGAACAATGGATGCCATGCCGACGTCTCCAGAACCTGACATTGACCTCGACGCGCGGCGCGTGTCAATGGTGGTGGACTGGTTCGCGACATCGGCTCGTGATCTTCCCTGGCGCAGGCCGGAATGCTCCGCGTGGGGCGTACTTGTCAGTGAGGTCATGCTCCAGCAAACCCCCGTCGTTCGGGTGCTTCCCATGTGGGAGCAATGGATGAAGCGTTGGCCAACGCCCGCCCACCTCGCGGCAGATACCCAGGCCGATGCTGTGCGTGCGTGGGCAACGCTCGGCTATCCGCGCAGGGCAAAGAGGCTGTGGGAGTGCTCGCGCGCCCTTGTCGAGCGGCACGGGGGACGGGTTCCCGTTGACGCCGATGCCCTGCTCGCATTGCCAGGCGTCGGCGACTACACCGCGGCCGCGGTCAGGGCCTTTGCCTTTGGCGAGCGGTCCGTGGTGCTCGATACGAATGTGCGCCGTGTTCTGGCCCGCGTGTGGGAAGGCGAGCCGATGCCGTCGGTCTCGGTTCGGGCCACGGAGCGAGAGCTGGCCGAGCGTATTTCTCCCGCCGATCCCGCGCGATCAGCCCTGTGGGCCGCCGCGTCGATGGAGTTGGGTGCACTAGTGTGCACAGCGCGTGCGCCTCGATGCGACGAGTGTCCGGTGTCGTCCATGTGTGCCTGGTTTGCGGGAGGGCGACGGGGACTGGACGAGGCTCCGCGGAGGACTCAGGCGTGGCAGGGGACGGACCGGCAAGTGCGCGGCCGTATTTTGGCATTACTGCGCACCACGGAAGGCCCTGTGATGGTCGAAGGGCGTTCAGTGTTGGAAGACGTAGAGCCTGGACAGGTCGATCAGTGCCTTGCTTCACTCGTGCTCGACGGTTTGGTAGCGCTGGTCGACGCCGACCGTGGGTTGTATGAACTTGCGTAGGTAGGTGCGCTTTCGCAGGCCGGTCATGAAGGATCTCATGCTTTTTTTGTGCGCCCGGATCAGGGGCCAAAAGACGCGTTTCTGACACGCATACGGCGGGGGGCATTGACACGAAACCCCTACTAGCGATACGTTTCGCGACATGGCAGATACAGCAGCAGCACCCAAGACCAAGCTCGTCGCGGGCCTCCTCGGAATTTTCCTTGGCAGCATCGGCGTGCACAAGTTCTACCTCGGTGACTCGAAGGCGGGCATCATCCGCATCGTCGTGACCGTCGTTACCTTCGGCATCGGTGGCATTTGGGGATTCATCGAGGGCATCATGCTCCTCGTGAACGGTGGCACGGACGTCAATGGAGTCGAGCTCGTTTAGTTCCACTCGCGATTCAACGAAGGGCCCTGGCAGCGATGCTGGGGCCCTTCGTCTTGTCTGAGGCGATATCGCAGAAGGCCCCGACCCCCTTGACAGGGGCCGGGGCCTTCTCGCGTTTTCAGCGGTGAGACTTGCTCGCCTAGGACTCGGTGGCAGGTGCCTCGTCGGCCAGACCGGCGCCGCTAGGTGCGCTGGCCTTATCGGCCGCCGCGGGGACGGGGCTCTTGGTGAGCGGTTCGCCCATCATCTCGTCCTTGCTGATGCCCTCGAACGTGAACTCGCCAAGGATTCCCTCGCCGTGTGCGTCCACGCGGATGATCTGACCGGCCGAGATCTCGCCAAACAGAATCTTCTCCGACAACGGATCCTCAATCTCGCGCTGGATGGCCCTGCGCAGCGGCCTTGCACCGAGGACTGGGTCGTAGCCGCGCTCGGCCAACAGTTGCTTGGCCGCAAACGTGAGCTCGATGCCCATGTCCTTGTCCTTCATGCGGGCGTCCAAACGGGCAAGCATGAGGTCCACGATCTGGACGATCTCATCTTGAGTGAGCTGCGGGAAAACCACCACGTTGTCGACGCGGTTGAGGAACTCAGGCTTGAAGTGCTCCTTCAGCTTGGTGTTCACCAACTTCACCATCTCGTCGTACGACTGGCTTCCTTCGGTGATCATCGAGAACCCCGTGGCCTGACGCTTGGAGATCGCGTCGGCGCCCAGGTTTGTCGTCATGATGATGACAGTGTTCTTGAAGTTGATCTCGCGGCCCTGGGCATCGGTCAACTTGCCGTCTTCCAGGATCTGGAGGAGCGAGTTGAAGATGTCGGGGTGAGCCTTCTCCACCTCATCGAAGAGGACGACGGAGAAAGGCTTGCGGCGCACCTTCTCGGTGAGCTGACCGCCCTCTTCGAAGCCGACGTAGCCGGGAGGCGCACCGAAGAGTCGTGCCACGGTGTGCTTCTCGCCGTACTCGGACATGTCGAGGCTGATGAGAGCGTCCTCGTCACCAAACAGGAACTCGGCGAGCGCCTTGGCGAGCTCGGTCTTTCCGACGCCAGTGGGCCCTGCGAAGATGAACGAACCACCTGGGCGCTTGGGGTCCTTGAGGCCCGCACGCGTACGGCGGATGGCCTGGGACAGCACCTTGATGGCCGCCTCTTGGCCAATAATGCGCTTGTGCAGTTCCTTTTCCATCGACAGCAGTCGAGTGGACTCGTCGGAGCTGACGCGGGCAACCGGTACACCCGTCGACATTGCCAACACTTCGGCGATGAGGTCCTCATCGACCACGGCAGCCACGTCAAGGTCGCCCGACTTCCAGGCTTGCTCCTTGCTCGAGCGCTCCTCGGTGAGCTTGCGCTCGACGTCGCGTAGCGAAGCCGCCTTCTCGAAGTCCTGCTCGTCGATGGCGCCTTCCTTATCGCGGCGCACGTTGGCGATCTTGTCGTCAAGGTCGCGCAATTCGGGCGGGCTCGTCATGCGGCGGATGCGCAGGCGCGCTCCCGCCTCATCGATGAGGTCGATCGCCTTGTCGGGCAGGAAGCGGTCGCTGATGTAGCGATCGGCCATCGTCGCGGCGGCAACGATCGCGCCGTCGGTGATGGTGACCCGGTGGAATGCCTCGTAACGGTCGCGCAGGCCCTTGAGGATCTCAATGGTCTGGCCAAGCTCCGGCTCCGGCACCTGAATGGGCTGGAAACGGCGCTCGAGTGCTGGGTCCTTCTCCACGTGCTTGCGGTACTCGTCAAGCGTGGTGGCGCCGATGGTCTGGAGTTCGCCTCGCGCCAGCATGGGCTTGAGGATCGAGGCCGCGTCGATGGCGCCCTCGGCCGCACCAGCACCCACCAGGGTGTGGATTTCGTCGATGAACAGGATGATGTCGCCGCGCGTGCGGATCTCCTTGAGTACCTTCTTGAGGCGCTCCTCGAAGTCACCGCGGTAGCGGCTACCGGCAACGAGCGAACCGAGGTCAAGCGTGTAGAGGTGCTTGTCCTTGAGGGTCTCGGGCACGTCTCCGCGCACGATCGCCTGGGCGAGGCCCTCGACCACTGCGGTCTTGCCTACGCCTGGCTCGCCGATCAGAACAGGGTTGTTCTTGGTACGGCGGCTGAGCACCTGCATCACGCGCTCCATGATGAGCTCGCGGCCGATGACGGGGTCGAGCTTGCCCTCACGCGCGGCTTGCGTGTAGTTACGGCCAAATTGGTCGAGCACTGTCGAGCCGGCAGGAGTGCCCTCTTGGGGTCCGCCCGCGGCGGTGCCCTGATAGTTGGGCGTGTCCTTGCCCTCGTAACCAGAGAGCAGCTGAATGACCTGCTGGCGAACGCCACCGAGGTCGGCGCCAAGCTTGCCAAGCACCTGGGCGGCAACGCCCTCGCCCTCGCGGATCAGGCCCAGCAGGATGTGCTCGGTGCCGATGTAGTTGTGGCCAAGCTGCAGCGCCTCGCGCAGGGACAACTCGAGCACCTTCTTGGCGCGCGGCGTGAACGGGATGTGGCCTGAGGGAGCGTGTGAGCCCTCGCCGATGATCTCTTGCACCTGCTCGCGCACACCGTTGAGGGAAATGTCCATGGCTTCGAGGGCCTTCGCGGCGACGCCCTCGCCCTCGCGCACGAGGCCCAGAAGGATGTGCTCGGTGCCAATGTAGTTGTGGTTGAGCATGCGTGCCTCTTCTTGGGCAAGCACCACTACGCGGCGAGCGCGGTCTGTGAACCGTTCGAACATCGTGACCTCCTTGGCCATACATGGGGACGCATGGCGTTGTCCCCAGGCTAACCACGAGCACCTAGGTCCGATGCCCATGTTCGCGGTAGGCGTGACAACTGTGACATGGCAGAAACACCGGACCAGGCGCCTCCATCGGCAATTTGCCCGTCCCCGTGCTGTCACAGTCCCAGCGATCTATAGTCGGCAGAAAGCCTGACTTAGCGATATGGGAGACAGCAATGAGCGACACCGACTCGACAAGGAAGGCCAACAAGGAGGTTCCAGACGACTACTTGTGGGCGGCGAACGTGGCCGTCGCTGGCGATTTCAAGGCGATGTTCGCTTCGGTGAAGCGGGGCGTCGTTCGCCTTTGAAAGTGGCTGTGGCCATTTGAGCGCGAGGACCGGGCAGCTAGGTCGTAGTCTGCGCGGCCCTGGACTGTGAAGTCGGCGAACTGCTAGTCCATCAGCCGGCGTAGAGACGCTGCACGCCTAAGTCTCCACGAGGATCGTCATCGGCCCATCGTTGGTGAGCGTGACATCCATGTGGGCGCCAAAGACTCCCGTTCCCACGGTGAGCCCGGCGGCACGCAAGGCGTCCACAACGGCCTCGACTAGCGGCTCCGCCACGGGGCCTGGCGCTGCCTGATTCCACGTGGGGCGGCGACCCTTGCGCGTGTCCGCATACAGCGTGAATTGGCTCACGACGATGACGGGCGCGCCCGCCTCGAGTGCGGATGCTTCTCCATCAAGAATGCGCAGATCATGGATCTTGCGGGCGATGAGCGCAGCCTCGGCCGGTCCGTCTTCGTGCGTGACACCCACAAGTGCGACGATGCCCTGGCCGTCAAACGCGGCTACCTCGACACCGTCGACGACCACGGCGGCACGCGACGCTCGCTGCAAGACCGCACGCACTCGCTACCAGCCGCCCTTCGCGTTGTGGTTCCCGCCCCTCGGGCCCCTGCGGTGTGCTCCGAGCGCAGGCTTCACGCCGACGTGGTAGACGATGACGACGGCGCCGGCAATGAGGCCAACGATGTTGAACGGCCCTCCACCCTGACCCAATGGGTACGGCAGGGAGATGAAGAGGATGGCGGTAGCAAGAATGATGATGATGAGCCACAGCGTCTTGGATTGCTTGCCTGCGTTCGTGAAGGCCCCCGGGCTGCGGCGCGCGATGTCGACGATCGCATAGACGCCAAAGAAGAAGGCCGTGTACGAGATCGCGGCTACCACGAGGAACTGAAGTGAACTAAGCATGAAGACCTCCGCGGGTCACGCTATCCGATAGACGTAAGGGTCGACATCTGGCGAGACGCAGCCGAGCTGCTAGGACATGTCCCCGCCGTCTGCCTTGCAGCCCTTGCCCATCAGCAGCCCCTTGGTGGTGGGACCAGGCTTGGGTGGGCGATCCGCAGAGAAGCCGTCCGCATTGACGATGACCTCTTGGGAGGCATCGATAGGCCCGTCGTCGCCTACCACCATGAGTGTGGCCGACGGATCGGTCGACCGCTTCAGCACCGCGAGCGCGATGGGCCCCAGCTCGTGGTGCCGAGACACCGAGGTCACGCGTCCCACCGGCGCATCGGAACCCGCGAGGGTCACCACTGCGCCCAACGCGGGAAGGTCTGCCCCGGACCCGTCGAGGTGCAGCAACGTCAACCTGCGGGGAGGGCGCCCCACGTTATGGACCTTAGCCACCGTCTCTTGGCCCCGGTAGCAGCCCTTATGCAGGTGGATGGCGGTGCGTAGCCAATCGAGTTCGTGCGGGAGCGCTGTCTCATCAACCTCGGTTGCTGCGCGTGGGCGGTGGGCGGCGATGCGCAAGGCCTCGGTGGCCCAGGTGCCCGCAAGAAGAGCGCCCGCGGCGATGCGAGACTCGACCTCGGACTCCAAGTCCTCGCGTGGGACAAGCACAAGTCGCCATGGGCGGAGTTCCCCGGGCACGCCATCGGCGGCCGCGTACGTCGTGCCGCCAGTGGCAACGTGAGGCCACGGGTCTACCCAAGACACGGCACCATCGGCCGCAACAGCAGCCACGGGCTCGCCGATGACAGCCCACTGGGCAGTGACATTGGCGACCTCCACGCGAAGCATGAAGCGCATGCGGTCAAGGTGAGCTGTCAGGGCAGGAGCTGTCTCGGTAATGAGCCACATCGTCTCGCCATCATCGACGGCGCTCGCAACGTGTTCGATGCGGCCTTGCGGGCTGAGAATCATCAACTCGGTGGACACGCCAGTTGGGAGCGCAGCGATCTCTTGAGTGCTGAGCGAGTTGAGCCACGTGAGGCGATCCGGCCCTGTCACGGTCACGACGCCAAGGTGGGACTGGTCCACCACGGCCAGGCCAGAGGCGAGCGCCCTTTGCTCCGATGTCGGATCGCCGTAATGCCAAGCGACGCCGGCATCGGGCCCCTCGGCGGGAACGGCGCCTGGCCGCGCAAGCAACGCGGACGAGGCGACGGACGGGGGAGTACCGAGTTCTGAGGTCATGAGGGGTGAACCACCAAGGGGGGTGTCACGATTCCTCGACACGCGACAAGCGGCCCGATGCGTAGGTCTGCAGCTCGTTGCCGAAGGCTGCGATGTCGATGGCAAAGAGCAAGTCTCCAGCAACGTTGCCGTAGAGGCGTGAACTACCGCCGATGTCGGGCGCGCTCGCTGTCCTTGCCATGAGGTCCGTCGCGACTTCCATCTTCCCGTTGCCCACAACGCCAAGGTAGAGCGCCACGGAGCCCGAGGCATCGGCGACAACAAGCTCGACGGGGTATTGGTTCTCCGCCAACTCGAAGCCCTCGGGAACGGAGGGAGCGACGCGCCAGTAGCCCTGCTCGCTCGACCAGATGGCGCCGTCCTCACCATCGGGGCCGATGACGGTGAAGGTGGACGAGTAGATCAAGTACGGGCCGCCATCGTGAGTAAAGACGGTGTCGGCACGGAACTCAGTGCGGGGGATATTCGGATATTCGATGAACCCGCGGCCCGACCAGCGACCCACGATCCAAGCGAGGGGGTAGACCTCGGGGGCGAGATCCTCGGGCAAGCTAAACGTCACCGCTTCTCTGCCTTAAGGACTCGCCACAAGACAATGCCAACAATCCAGGCGGTGGCCCCAAAGGAGGCGACCGCTAGTGCGACGAAGGTCGCTTCGAGTCCTGTCATGGTCCCTCCATCATACGAATGCGACGTGACTTGACCAACGTCGTTAGTACACAAGGACCGTCGCGTCTGGCGCGAGCGATTCCTCAAGGAAGGTAGCGGCGCCAGCAATACGCACGCCGTCGATCACGTCGGACGCCGCAATGCCGCGGCGTTGCGCGCACTGGGTACACAGCGTCAGAGTCCCGCCAGCCATGATGGCGTCACGCAATTGCGAGAGGGGGGCGCTATGCGGGAGCTTCACGTCGTCCGTCCCCGGCAGAGCGAAGAGGCTCGCCTCGCCTGTAAGCCACATGCTGACGTCGATCCCGCTAGCCGCGGCCGTCGCCGCAACCGTGAAGGCCTGAACGAGCGTTTCCTCACGGTCGATGCCCCATGTGCACTTGACGACGAGGCGGGCCATATCAGGCTGCCTTTGTGGTGGCTCGCTTGAAGAGGAGGTAAATCTCGCATCCTGCGCAAAAACCGAAAACGCCGTTGAGGAACGATGCGACGGTGATGAACGCGGCGAAAACATAGAACCCGACGGCGACTCCTGAAAGCCCAAGGATGAGCCCAGCAGCGGCCATCGCTAGGCCCATTTGCTGCGCAAAGCGGGGAGGGCGGAAGCTCTCGGTCTCCGACGGCGCACCGAGTCGCGGGCGAATGAGCGCGCGAAAGAGGAAGGACTGGAGCGTCGCTTGCGGGCCGATCGTGGCTCCGGGGATGAACAGCGCGGTGAGCACGGCCATCGAAATGATTCCGACGGTGGTGGGGCCCGTCACGAGAGCAACGAGCGCGATTGCAAGCGTGACGAGCGCGCCGAAGCGGGTTCCGCGGGGATCGATACGAATGTCGTGAGTGGTGGGCACGGCACCTCCTAGGTGAGCCCCCATTCTAGGTCGAGCATCACGCAAGATCGAGGCAGTGTCAGATGGAGTACTCCGTTGGTGGTGGCACTTCCGCAAGGGCCTCACGGGCTTGAGCCTCCGAGGGCGCTCCGTTCATGCGCGACACAACAACACCGTCGGCATCGAGGACGAGCGTTGTGGGGGTACGCATGATGTCGAGCCTGCGTGCGAGGTCGAGGTGCTCGGAGGCGTCGATTTCTACGTGACTGACGTAGGGGTCGTCGGCAATAACCCGCAACAGGAGCTCTCGTGTGGGAGGGCATTTGGCACAGATGGGCGTCGAAAACTGCACGAAGGTGGCGCGTTGGCCGCGAGGTGCGCCCAGGTCTGCTGGGGTCAGGGCTCCCGCGACTGCGACGTGCAATACCCGGCCTTGTCGGCGAGACCACCACACATAGGCGATCGACGCCACAGCAAGGAGCGTGCCAATCGCAAGCAAGCGAATGAGCATCAGCCCACCAGCAGGCGGCCGCCGAGGTACACGAGTACTCCAGCGGCAAGTACCGGCGTGATGCCAGAGGCGAGGGATGCCATATAGCGACGGGGTGCCGGTTCTCTGTGCGTGAGCTCAGTGACAATGAGTACAGAGGCGGCGGAGGCAAAGCCAACTAGCCCACCACCTGGCCAGCCAATCGAGTCCAACAACAGCCCCATGCCCGCGCCAGTAGCGGCACCGAGTGTCAACGCTATGGCCGCGTTGATCCCGGGGTTTGCTGTGAGGACGGACGCGATACCAGTCACTGCAAGAGCACATGCACCCGCAACGACGAGGTCGCTCGCACCGGGGGTGCGCATTGCAGCGACCCATGCGCCAGCTGAGACTGCCACGAGTGAACCGGCCATCATGCCGGTCACGGACGTGACGGCCCGGCCTGGGGGCGAAGGGAAGAAGACCTCGGCGGCTAGTGCGAGAAGTACCGCTGCCCCTGCGGCAGCTACGCCGTACCGCAAATAGGGCTCATCCCTGCCCAGACCAATGGCAAGGACGGACAGAACGCCAGACACGCCAATAATCACGGTGCTGACTCGGCGCCGATACACGCGAAGCAAGCGGGGCCAGCCCAAGGCCGCCAAGGCGATCAACATCAAGATGCCTATCGCGAGATACCGCGTCCCCAAATACCCCGTGACTGCAACCAACGCTGCCGCGCCTGTTGTGGCCGTGGCGCGCGTCAATGGGTTCACGCGCGTCAGTCTCCCACGAGTGTCCCCGGTACAGTAAACCCAACGGAGGTGCTTTGGCCGACCTACTCGTACTGACGCCGTCTACGGATGGCGCTGTTGTTGTGTTGCCCGCGCTCGCTCTCCTTAGCCACCGCACTCGGGTGGTCGTACCCGAACCAGCCGCGATGCTCGAAGCCTTCGACGCTGACTTGCTACTCATCGACGCGCGTCATGACCTTGCGGAGGCACGCAACAACTGCAGGCTCGTGCAGGTCACAGGCGTCAAGACGCCGGTGCTTTTGGTACTCCGCGAGGGTGGGATGTCGATCGTCACCGCCGAATGGGGAGCAGACGACGTGGTCCTTACCGATGCATCTCCCGCCGAGGTCGAGGCACGTATCCGTCTCATGATCGGCAGGGCATCGCGAATCGATCCCATCGAGAAGGCCGCCGAGTTTTCATCGGGAGAGCTCAACGTCGACGTGGGCGGATACACAGCAAGGCTCAGGGGTAGGCCCCTCGATCTCACCTACAAGGAATTTGAACTCCTCAAATACCTCATGCAACACCCCGGACGCGTGTACACGCGAGACCAACTTCTCCAAGAGGTGTGGGGCTTTGACTACTACGGCGGCACGCGCACGGTCGATGTTCACGTGCGACGCTTGCGAGCCAAACTGGGGGCCGAACACGAGCAACTCATCGGCACCGTTCGCAATGTTGGCTATCGCTTTGATCCGTTGCCGGTGAGAAATGCGGCCGAGCCGTCTGCTCAACAACGCGCGGACGCATAGGTACGCCAGCCCATATCCTGCGCGGGAAGCGCGGGGCCCCTTCACGCGTTAAGCGTCGTGACGGCGTTGGTCTCGGCTCGGTAGGCTGATTACACCGTCCCCATTTGCTACACCAAGGAAGAGGTCACCATGGCGCGCACGCGTGCAGGGAAACGCGCCGTCCGGCTGTTTAGCAGGCTGACACCATCGAGTGAGCAGTCCCTTTCGGACGTGTTGCGCACAGAACGCGCCGGCGGAATTCTGCTCCTTATCGGAACAGTTGTCGCCGTCGTGTGGGCAAATAGTTCATGGTCGGGTGCGTACGAGACGATGCAGGGCACGGTGGTGGGTCCCGAAGCGCTCCATCTCGACCTGTCTCTAGCGACGTGGGCCAAGGACGGCCTGCTTGCCGTCTTCTTCTTTGTTATCGGGCTCGAACTCAAGAGGGAGATCGTCTCTGGCGAGCTTCGCAAGCCCGCGACGGCCATCGTTCCCATCGTCGCTGCCGTGGGCGGGATGGTCGTCCCTGCAGCGATCTACCTTGTCATCAACGCGACCCAGAGCGGTGGTGACAGTTCCGGTTGGGCCGTGCCCATCGCCACCGATATCGCCTTCGCGGTGGCTGTACTGAGCGTTGTGGGCAGATGGCTCCCCAACGCGCTACGGGCCTTCCTGTTGACGCTAGCGGTGGTTGATGACCTCTTGGCGATCGTCATCATCGCGGTGTTCTTTTCGGACCAGCTTTCATTTGTCTGGCTGGGGGCTTCGGTCGCGTGCATTGTCCTCTTCTGGTTCCTCATTAAGAAGAGGGTGACAAGCGCGTGGATTCTCACGCCTCTCGCACTGATGGCGTGGGGCTTCATGCATGCCTCAGGCGTGCATGCCACGATCGCAGCTGTCGCGCTCGGCCTTTCAGTGCCTGCTATCGCTCGCGCCGGTCAGAAGCGGAGCCTCGCCGCCCATTGGGAGCATTGGTGGAGGCCAATCTCGGCCGCCTTTGCCGTGCCGGTCTTCGCGCTCTTTGCCGCAGGAGTCGTGATCGACGGCGAGGCTCTCCGCACGGCCGCGAGCGATCCCGTCGCTCAGGGCATCGTTGCAGGCCTGGTGATCGGTAAGCCCGTGGGGATCTTGCTTTTCACCTTCCTCGTCGCGACGTTTACAAAGGCGACGTTGGATCGCGGGCTCAGTTGGTGGGACGTCCTAGGGATGGCGTGCCTCGCGGGGATCGGCTTCACTGTGTCGCTCCTCATAGGTGACCTCGCCTTCGCGGGTGCTCGCGTGTCGGAAGTAAAGATGTCCGTGCTGGGAGCCTCGATGCTGTCCGCCATTCTGGGCGCCGCCCTGCTTGTATGGCGTGATCGTCACTACCGCACCATTTATGCCAAGAGGTCCACGGCGGCCGACGAGGACCGGGCCGTACCTGTAGCGAAGGGCTCGGATTCAGACTGACCCTTTCGGCGGTCCATTTTCTACTCGGTTTGCCGTTCGTTGCCTCTTGGTCGGGAAGAGTCGTCAGAGCCACCTAGCAGCCTGACGATGGCTCAGACCTTTCCGGCGGAAGGGCAAAGGTTTGCTATCTCGCATCCGCCGCAATCTGGTTTGCGCGCAGTGCATCGGCGCCGCCCGTGGAAGATCACGCGGTGTGACCAGAGGGTCCATTCGCGGCGCTCGATGAGTTGTCCGAGGTCCTTCTCTACGGCCACCGGGTCGTCGTTGACCGTCAGACCAAGCCTCCGCGAAAGCCTGCCCATATGCGTGTCGACGGTGATTCCTGGGACGTCGAAGGCGTTTCCGAGCACCACGTTCGCCGTCTTCCTGCCAACGCCGCGAAGGGTCACGAGATCCTTCAGCCGTCCAGGGACGGCTCCATCAAAATGCTCGACTACATCCCGTGACAATTCGAGGAGACTCGTTGATTTGGAGCGGAAGAACCCAGTGGACCTGATCAAATCCTCGAGCTCATCGCGGGACGCTGATGCCATGGCTTCAGCATCGGGAAAGCGCGCAAAAAGGGCCGGTGTGACCTGGTTGACGCGCACGTCGGTGCACTGGGCGCTCAACACAGTTGCGACCAGCAATTGGAACGGGCTGCCGTAGTCGAGTTCGCAATGAGCGTCTGGATATACGACCGCTAGGTGACGGTTGATCGAGCGGGCGCGACGCACCAGAGCGGTAGTGGGGACATCACCTCGCGCGGTGGCGACGGCCAGCCGCGAGACAGAGTTCATGCCAACACTCTAGGCCGCACTCAAGGCCCGTCGCCGTTGCGCCGATACACCGTGCGAATGGTTCCGAGACAACCGAAAGTCGGGTGACGCGCATGACGATAGGCCTCGATGCGCGCGTGTCGCAATTGCGACACCAACGACGCGAGATGCGCAGGGAGTTGGCGCGCATCGGCTGGTGGATGCGGCTTCTTCAAGCACGCAGGGACATTCTCGTTGCCCAGATTGCCTTCCCTGGCGAGACGGGTGCGATCGATCTCGACGCGGCGTGGGAGGCACTGGCTGCGGGTGCCCCGACGTCGAATGAGCTCGCCGCGGCGATATGGACTGAGGTTCCCGAGGGGATACCCAGTAGCATCGATCGTATCGACGCACTAATGGTGCGCCTGCTTTCGTACGAGACGCGGGTGAGCGAGAACGTAGAGACGGTGACAGCCGACGTGGTCAAAGCAATGGGAGAGGCTCATCGGGCCTCCGTGGCACTTAAGGTAAGCCATGCCTGAAAACCCTCGTGAAGAGCAATTGTTGCGTTCAGCGCCCCTCTTTTTTGGCATGGACGCCGAGAATGCCCGCTCGCTTATCGCGATGATGACGCGTCGCGAGGTGGCCAGAAACGAGACCATCTTCCGTGAGGGGGATGACGGTCAAGCGATGTACGTGATTGTGCGCGGCAAGGTCAAACTGGCCCGCACCGCGCGTGACGGCCGCGAAAATCTGCTCTCGCTGCTTGGTGTGGGTGACATGTTCGGAGAGCTCTCGGTGTTTGACCCAGGGCCGCGATTGTCTCGAGCCCATGCGGTCGAGGACTCCATCGTGTACGAACTGATGAAGCCCACGCTCGACGCGTGGCTCGAGGATCATCTCGACATGAGCAGGCATATGCTGCGCGCCTTGGCGCAACGCATTCGGCGCACGTCAAACACGATGGCCGACCTCATCTTTTCGGATGTTCCTGGTCGCGTCGCTAAGGCGATTCTTGATTTGGGTCACCGCTTTGGCCGCATGGAGCGGGGGCACGTCACGGTGCGCCATGGCCTCACCCAAGAAGAACTGGCGCAACTCGTTGGTGCTTCTCGAGAGACAGTGAACAAGGCGCTTGCGGACTTCGCGTCGCGCGGCTGGATTGACGTCCATATTGGTGCCGTCGAGGTGTACGAGCCCGAACGTTTGCGCGCGCGGTCACGCTAACCGGGCCATCGGCTTTGGCCGAGCCTTTCGCGTGCGTAGAGATGTGGTGCTGCCCGGCGCGGGCCATCGAGTTACGCGCGCAGCGCCACGACGATCTCAACTTCTACAGGAGCGCCCATCGGCAGCGCAGCAACGCCAACGGCTGAGCGTGCGTGCTTGCCTGCTTCGCCAAACACCTCGACCATGAGGTTGGAGGCGCCGTTCATGACCATGGGTTGCCCGCCGAAATCGGGCGTGCTTGCGACGTACCCGACCACGCGCACCACTGACGCGATCTGATCGATTCCGCCTGCTGCCTGAGCGGCCGCGGCAATGGCGTTGAGCGCGGCGGTCCGGGCGCAGTCCGCTGCGACCTCGGGGGTGACGCCGGCTCCGACGATGCCGGTCGCTTGGAGCGCGCCAGCAACAAATGGCAGCTGGCCCGACGTAGAGATGAGGTCCCCGTGCCGAATCGCGGGAACATAGGAGCCAATCGGCGTGGCGACGGAGGGCAAAACGATTCCCGCTGCCTCGAGGCGTTCGGAGTGGCTCACGGCTTGGGGCGCTTCAGATATGCCACGAGGCCATTGCTCGTGGGACTGACAATCACGGACACGAGTTCCCAGCCATCGGAACCCCATTGGTCCAGGATCTGCTTGGTGACGTGCTCAATGAGCGGAATGGTGGCGTATTCCCATGTGGTCATGCCCCGAGCCTAACCCCCAGGCCGGAACGTGCCGCCGTCGCCGCTCGTTGTTTTAAGCAGTCGACTGTCTCACCACGTAAGGTTCTCCCATGGGTCTTTTCACCTCCGAACGCGCGCGCCGCGACGGCCGAGTCACCATTGTGCAATTGGTGACCTCCGTCGTTGGCTTCCTTCTGTTCTCGGTGATGGGGGGTGTGCTGCTCGCGGGACTGGCGTTGCCAGCAGTGACCATCGCTGGTCAGGCGACCAACGGGACGGCGAAGATTTTCGAATCGCTACCCGAAGACTTTGCTCAGACGGACCTGCCGCAAGCGTCGAACATCTATGCATCGGACGGCACCACGCTCCTTGCGACCTTCTACAGCGAGAACCGCATTGTGGTCCCGCTCGAAGAGATCTCGCCGTGGATGCAAATCGCTCAGGTCGATGTTGAGGACAAGCGTTTCTGGCAACACAATGGCGTCGATGGCGAGGGCCTGGTCCGCGCCGGCTACAAGTACGTGAGCGCGGATGGGCAAGAGGGTGCCTCGACCATTACCCAGCAGCTCGTCAAGAACACGCTGCTCAACTCGGCCAAGTTCATCACGGACGAAGCGGAGCAGCAGGTCGCTATCAACGACGCCACCGAGACAACCATCACCCGTAAGGTGCGCGAGTGGCGTCTGGCGCTCGCTTATGAGGAACAGCTCAACGCGACGTGGGGCAAGGTCTGCACGTCAGAGCCCGAGGCCGATTGCGGCAAGGAGCGCGTCCTTGAGCAGTACCTCAATATCGCTCAGTATGGGCCCAGCGTTTACGGAGTGGAGACCGCTTCCCAGTTGTACTTTGGCATTCCGGCGAAGGATCTCAACGCGATTCAAGCAGCGACGATTGCCGGGATTACCCAAAACCCCACCAAGTGGGACCCCATCAAGTACCCCGACAGGGCCAAGATCCGCCGTGATCACGTGCTCTCGACGATGCACAACAACATCAACGCTAATGGCGAGAGGGACTTGAGTTCTTCGGAGTACTTCGCGGCGATCAATACCCCCGTCCAGGACACTCTGAACATCACCTACCCGAAGGCATCGTGCGCGGCGTCGCAACTCGCGCCGTTCTTCTGCGACTACGTCACCAAGCTCATCACGAGCGACCCAGCTTTCAAGGACGAAGGCCGGAAGCTCCTCTACCAAGGTGGCCTCAGTATCGTGACGACGCTTGACCCGATCGCCCAGGCGCAAGCCAACGCATCGCTCACCGCTGCAGTGCCTGCGGAAGACAGTTCCGGTCTCGAGAACTCGCTCGTGTCTCTCGACAACGCCACCGGCCACATTCTTGCCATGGCGCAAAACCGCCAGTTTGACCCTACGTCGAAGACGCCGAACACGACCGCTATCAACTACTCCGTTGACAGGGATTTCGGTGGGTCTCGCGGCTTCTCGCCTGGTTCGTCGTTTAAGCCGCTCATTCTTGCCCAGTGGCTCGAAACCGGGCACGGGCTCAACCAAACAGTTCCTGGTCAAAAGAAAGAATTCGACATGACCAAGTGGCGCGCCAGTTGCGTGCCATCCGCGTTCACCGGAAAGTGGAGGGTCGGCAACACCGAGGCGTCAGAGGCGCGGCAGATGTCCGTTCTCACGGCGACCAGGCTCTCCGTCAACACCGCCTACGCGGCCATCTCGTCCGAACTCGACCTGTGTGAAGTCAGGGACATGTCAGAGAAGCTCGGTTTCCACCGGGCCGATGACGCGGACTTTGAGTTGTTCCCGTCGGTGACGCTCGGGTCGCAGAACGCCTCCCCCTTGACGATGGCGTCGGTCTACCAGACCTTTGCGAACGGTGGGATTCACTGCGAGCCGCGCGCGATCTTGACGATGACCACGCTCGACGGAGAACCCGTCACGTTCAAGGACGGTACCGAGGTGGTGCCGCCCCCGGAGAAGTGCTCGCAAGTGATCCGACAAGAGGTTGCCGATGGCGTGACGTTCGCCCTTGAGGCGGTGCTTCAACGCGGTGGAACCGCGCCAAGGTCGGGCATCGGCCGCCCCGCAGCAGGCAAGACGGGAACGGCCCAAGACAATAAGCACCTGTGGTTTGTGGGCTACACGCCCCAAATCAGCACGGCGGTGTGGGTGGGCAACGCCGAGGCGGATATCCCCTTGCAGAACTTCACCATCAACGGTGTGCGAAAGAGGAACTGGTACGGCGGCGATCTCGCAGCGCCCATCTGGCAGTCCTACATGATTGCCATGACAGCCAGCCTGGAGCCACTGCCCTTCCGCGCAGTACCTTCGCAGATCCTGACCGGCGTGAAGATCCCCGTCCCGAGTGTGCTGAACCTTCCAGAGAGCGAAGCGCAAGACCTGATCAACATCGCGGGATTCAACTATGCCCTCAGCGGCGAGTTGATTTTCGATCCGAGCATCCCGCCAGGCACCATCGTGAGGCAATCGCCCGAGGCCGGATCATTGATCTTCCCAGGGGCCACGGTGACCTATTACATGTCAACGGACGCATACCCCGGCTGGTGGTACAACTGGCCGTCTGGATGGGACCAATCTGTACCGCCTGCGGATTGGTGGGGCGGAACGGGTAACTGGCCTCCGGCGCAGTTTGCGACAAACCCGCCACCCGGCTGGGTGGTCACCACGCCTCCGGCGCCGTCACCTGGGCCCTAGGCCACGGTGAACCCGTTGCTGAAGGCAGCCGTTGGGGCTGCCGCAGTGGGTGTGGCGTGCGTCGGTTGGGGCTTGATGGAGGCACACGCCTTCACCACGAGGCGAGTCAGCGTGCCCGTCTTGAAGCCAGGGACCAAGCCCGTTCGAGTGCTGCATATCTCCGATCTCCACTTCACGCCCTCCCAGCGTGACAAGGTAGCTTGGGTGTCGTCTCTCGTCGACGAGGCCCCCGATCTTGTGATCGTCACGGGTGACAACCTGGGACACATTGATGCGGTGCCCACTGTCGCGGAGGCGCTTGCGCCTTTGCTCGCGGTCCCAGGTCTTTTTGTGTTCGGCTCGAATGACTATGTGGGGCCGCGGCCGATGAACCCTCTCGCCTACTTCGGTGGGCCTTCGCGTGTACATGGCGACCGCGTCGCTCTCCCTACGGAGAAATTGCGCGCGGTCTTCACCGATGCGGGCTGGAACGATCTCAACAACGCTCGCGCACGTGTCGAGGTCGCGGGGATTGCCGTCACTGCGGTGGGTATGGACGACCCCCACATCGACAGGGACGAGATGCCAGCGCCGGGAGATGGACGCGGTGCGTTGCACATGGGGGTTGTCCACGCACCCTATGCTCGGGCACTTGCTGCACTGACGGAAGACGCCGTCGACATCATCTTTGCGGGCCATACGCACGGGGGGCAGGTGTGCGTGCCCGGGTACGGTGCGCTCGTCACTAACTGCGATCTGGATAGGGGCCGGGTTAAGGGGCTTTCAACGTGGCCTGGGGATCAGGGAGGCCTGGATTCGGCATGGCTGCACGTGAGTGCGGGTGCAGGAACGTCGCCTTTCGCCCCCGTACGATTCGCGTGCCGGCCTGAGGCAACAGTGCTCACATTGGTAGCAAAGGGCTGATTCGATGCCGCGGATTTCGCGCGGTGGCACGTGGGGAGATATCCTAAGCGGGCTTTACTCGGGGTGTGGCGCAGTTTGGTAGCGCGCGTCGTTCGGGACGACGAGGTCGCAGGTTCAAATCCTGTCACCCCGACGAAGTGAGAGAGCAGACAAAGAAGGCCAGCCCAAGGGCTGGCCTTCTTTGCTCTGCGAACGAACGAGGAGGGGTTGACCGGAGCGCCGCAGGCGCGGAGGGAACACCCCGGCGCCGTAGGTGAGGCGCGAGGCGCCCTGGGGGCGAGGGGTTGACCGGAGCGCCGCGAGCGCCGCATCGGTGGCCCCTCAAACGCACGAACCGGTTCGAATCGTAACGTTATGATGGTGGTCACAACAAAGCCACGACGGGAAGAGCATGAACGACGAAGACGTCGACAATCGCGTGGCACGCGGGAGCCGCAACGAAGAAACGCGGCAGCGCAATCTCTCGCTCATGCTCTCGAGTGTTCACAGCCACGGATCGTTGTCTCGTGCGGAGTTGACCAGGCTCTCCGGGCTCAACCGATCCACCGTCGGCTTCCTGGTGAGTGACTTGGCCGAGCGCGGACTCGTTTTGGAGACGGAGCCCGCCACCGAGCGGCGTGTGGGCAGGCCGAGTCCCGTGATCGTTCCTAGCCCAGATGTGGTCACCATCTCGATCAATCCGGACATCACGGGAATTAGCGCGGCTGTGGTCGGTTTTGGCGGCGTGGTTCGGTTTAGGGAAACCACACTCAAGCCAGACAATTTGTCGCCGGACGAGGCCGTGGCGCACACCAAAAGCTTTGTCTCACGCGTGGCCGAGCAACTCCCTGACACGACTCGCGTGGCGGGCATTGGTGTCGCGGTTCCTGGAATCATCGATGAGCGCAACAACACGATCTCCGTGGCGCCTCACCTTGAATGGCACGATGTGGCCCTCGCGTCGATGTTTGAAGACGCACTGGCGCTCCCTACGTGGGTGGCGAACGACTCGACTCTGGGCGTCACCGCCGAAGCGCTCTTTGGAGCGGGCGTGGGCTGCGACAACGTGTTGTATCTCCACGGCTCCACGTCAGGAGTTGGGGGCGGAGTCATCTCTGAAGGCCGTCTTATGCGTGGCGCCCACGGATTCGGCATTGAGCTGGGGCACATACTGCTCGACCGCAATGGCGCACTGTGCCCTTGTGGGCGAACGGGTTGCCTCGAGACGGTCGTCAACATTCGTCGTGTCTGGAATGCCGCTGGACGGGGATTGATAGGCCTCGACGACCTCGACGCCCTGTACTCAAGCGGGCCCGGCGCCGCGGTCGAGAAAGAACTGGACACTCAGGCAGATGCGTTGGCAGAGGGTATTGCGTCGCTCGTGTGTGTGTTTGGATCCGAGCGCGTCATTCTGGGTGGCCACGTGGGGGCTCTGCTCGATGCGCGCAGCGACCGGATCAGGGCGGGCGTCGCTAGGCAGTCGTTCGGGCCACTCGGGCGGGATCTCACGATTATCCGCACCGGTCTACGGCAACAGATGGTGCACATCGGCGCGGCCGAACTCGCGTTTGGGAACCTTCTCAACGACCCGGCGCACGCGCCCCTATTCGATGTTGCGGGGCTCCGCACGGGAGTCACGCTCTACGTAGGAAAAGGTAAAACGCGCCCCAGCGAAGAGTGACTAGAGCTTGGCCGCGACGAGTTCCGCGATTTGCACCGCATTGAGTGCCGCGCCCTTGCGCAGGTTGTCGCCGGAAACGAACAGGGCTAGGCCCCGACCGTCCGGAACACCGATGTCTTGGCGGATGCGCCCCACAAGGCTCACATCGCCCCCTGCGGCCTTCAGGGGCGTTGGGACCTCGTCCACCGTGACTCCGGGCGCCGAGGCGAGGATCTCGTAGGCGCGCTCGGGCGAGATGGGTGAGGCAAACTCGGCGTTGATCGACAGCGAGTGGCCAGTGAACACTGGAACCCGTACGCACGTGCCTGAGACCAGCAGATCGGGTAGCCCCAGGATCTTGCGCGACTCATCCAGAAGCTTGCGTTCCTCGCCCGTCTCGTTCGAGCCGTCGTCGATCACGTTGCCCGCTAGGGGGATGACGTTGTAAGCAATGGGCTCCACGTAGACCGCGGGGGCCGTCATCGTGACCGCCGCGCCATCGTGGACAAGCGCGGTCGCATTGCCAGCGGCAGAGGCGACTTGCCCGTCCAATTCACGGACCCCTGCAACGCCAGAGCCTGAAACGGCTTGGTAGGTCGACACGATGAGTCGCGTCAGGCCCGCCTCTGCGTGCAACGCCTTGAGTACCGGCATGGCGGCCATGGTGGTGCAGTTGGGGTTGGCGACGATGCCCTTGGGAATGAGGTCGAGGGCGTCCGGATTGACCTCGGCGACGACGAGAGGCACGTGGATGTCCATGCGCCAAGCCGACGAGTTGTCGATGACGATGGCGCCAGCCTCGGCGAATCGTGGCGCGTATTCCGCCGATGGTCCGCCACCGGCCGAGAAGAGCGCGATGTCGATGCCCTCGTAGTTCCCGCTAGCGATGTCCTCGACGGTCACGTCGCGTCCAAGGTGTGCCAGCGTGGTGCCTGCTGACCTGGCCGAGGCAAAGAAGCGCACGTGAGCATCGGGAAAGCGTTCACCGACGAGTTGACGCATGACGGTGCCCACTTGGCCAGTGGCGCCCACAACGGCAATGGTGAGGTCACTCATCGTCCGCTCCCTCCGTAGATCACTGCTTCGCCCTGGAGCGAGTCGAGGCCAAAGGCCGTGTGGACGGCGCGTACGGCGGTGTCGAGGCTGTCGGCGCGCGTCACCACCGAGATGCGAATATCCGAGGTGGAAATCATCTCGATGTTGACGCCTGCATCGCGCAAGGCGGCAAAGAACTTGGCGCTCACGCCTGACGATGACTTCATCCCGGCGCCGATCAACGAGACCTTGCCGATGGCATCGTCCGAGACGAGATTGGTGTAGCCGATGATCTCTCTGTCGGACTCGATCGCGGCACGCGCTACGGCCACGGAGTCCATGGGCAACGTGAACGAGATGTCGGTGACCCCCGTGGCAACGGCGGAGACGTTCTGAACAATCATGTCGATGTTGACGTCTGCGCGCGCGACGGCCTCGAAGAGGCGAGCGGCGGAACCTGGAACATCGGGGATGCCGATGACGGTGATCTTGGCCTCGGAGCGGTCATGTGCCACTCCCGCGATGATGGGATCTTCCACGGTGTCTCCTTGGGTGTCGCCCACTACCCGCGTGCCTTCAAGCCCTGAGAATGACGAGCGCACGTGGAGCGGAACGTTGAAGCGGCGGGCATATTCGACGCAGCGCGGCATCAGGACCTTGGCTCCCGATGCGGCCATGTCGAGCATTTCCTCGTAGGTGATGCGATCAAGCTTGCGGGCGGTGGGAACGATGCGAGGGTCGGCCGTGAAGACGCCGTCAACATCGGTGTAGATCTCGCACACGTCGGCATGGAGCGCCGCGGCGAGCGCGACCGCTGTGGTGTCCGAGCCGCCGCGTCCCAGCGTCTGGATGTCTTGGCTCTCGAGGTTGTACCCCTGGAAGCCGGCGACGATCGCGACCTCACCGGCCTCGATGGTGGAACGCAGACGCCCCGGTTCCACGTCGATGATACGAGCACGCCCGTAGGCGCCCGAGGTGATAACTCCCGCTTGGGGCCCGGTGAAGGATTGCGCGCCAACGCCAAGATCGCGTACGGCCATCGCCAGGAGCGACATAGAAATGCGTTCGCCCGCAGTCAGCAGAATGTCCATCTCGCGGGGGTGGTCAAAGCCGGAGACCGCCCGCGAGAGGTCGATGAGCTCGTCGGTCGTGTCACCCATGGCCGAGACGGCGACGACGACCTGGTTGCCTGCACGGTGCGTCTCCACGACGCGACGCGCAACGCGCTTGATCGCGTCGGCATCGGCGACTGACGATCCGCCGTACTTTTGCACCACGAGTGACATGCTAAAACTCCGGAAATATGAGGGGGCGTGTGACGTTGCCACACGTCGCAACATTCTAGAGGTACGCGGCTGGGCCTCCTATTTGGCCGGTCTCGTCGATGGGTGTCAGGGTTTCCCCTGATCTTTGAGCTGCGGCACCCTGATATCTAGCCGAAGCGCCTCCGCGGCGCCAGCATGCGACCTAGCATCGGCTCATGACCACTACTTCAATCGAGGCGCCCATCGCGGTGTCCGCCACGTCGGTGAGGCGCAGCTTCGGCTCCGTCAACGCCGTGGTTGATGCGAGCCTGTCGGTAAAGCGAGGCACCGTCACGGCCCTCATCGGGCCAAATGGGTGCGGCAAGACCACGCTCATGCTCATGCTGGCAGGGCTCCTGACGCCCGATGCTGGCGAGATTCGCGTGGCTGGCGTGAGTCCCAGCACCCACGGGGCGGCGGTGCGAGCCAGCATTGGCTGGATGCCCGACCAGCTGGGAACGTGGGACAACCTGACGTGCCTGCAGTCGCTCACGCTCGTTGGCCAGGCGTACAAGCAGTCCGCTGCGACGGCGCGGGCTCACGGCGAGACGTTGCTCAAGAAGGTCCACTTGGGCGAGTTTGCCGATCAACCCGCGAGGGTGCTGAGCCGTGGCCAGAAGCAACGGCTCTCCCTTGCCCGCGCGCTCGTCAACGACCCGACCCTGTTGCTTCTTGACGAGCCCGCGAACGGCCTGGACCCCCGGTCGCGCATCGAGTTGCGCCAGCTGGTGAGGGAACTGGCGGCCGAGGGCCGTGCCGTCCTCGTCTCTAGCCATGTGCTGAGCGAGCTCGACGAGATGGTCGATGAGGCCGTCTTCATGTCCAAGGGGCGCACCTTGGGTGCCGATGCAGACGCCATGGTTGCCAAGGCGCGCACCACATATCGCGTCACTGCGACTGATCACGTGGCGCTTCTCGACGCGCTTGCGCGGATGGGGATCGAGCACGACGATGCCGGCCCGTCGGTGACTCTCGCCGTGGCAGACCGCGTGGTGGCCGCCGCACTTTTGAAGCGACTCGTGGAGGCGGGAGTGCCTGTCGATAGTTTCGGTTCTGCTGGCTCCGCCCTGGAACAGACCTACTTGGCCATGAACGAGGAGCGACGATGAGCGCCACGACAACTTCCCCCACCCCGGGCGCCCCCAACAAGACGAGCGCAGCACGAGCCGGATTACCGCGCAAGGGCAACCCCTGGATGCCCACGTGGAGCGGCGTCGGCCTGGTGGCACGTATCGAGATGCTGCGCCGCAGGCCCTCGCGAAAGGGCTATATCTTCTACGGAATCCTGCTGGGATTCATCGCCCTCTTGTCACTGTTGGCGACGCTCTCTGCGGGGCCAGGGAAGACCTCAAGCGCGCTCGAACTCATCCTCATCATGGTGTTGGGCACGGGCTATCTCATCGGCCCGTCGCTATCCGCAACGGCCATCAATGGCGATTCGACCGACGGCGTCCTGGCGCCGATGCAAATGACGCGTCTCACCGCGGGTGATTTGGCCTTTGGCAAACTTCTCGCGAGTTGGGCCGTGAGCGCCATTGCACTTCTCACGATGGTGCCATTCCTTTGGTACGCCTTTGCGCGGTCGGGATGGACGGGTCTCGAGCTCCTCACGGTCCTTGGGCTCATCCTGTTCCTCGTGCTGGTGGCGACGGCGACGGGACTCGCGTGGTCAGCCATCGCAGCGCGCAACGCCGTATCCGTGGCGCTGACGCACGTCACCTCCGGGTTCTTGGGGCTCGGCACGCTCATCGTCTTTGCGATGACGGCTCCGCTCGTGACCGAACAAGTGCAAGTGACGTACCGCTATCCCGACTGGGCTCAAGCCTCGCAAGCGCAAATGGACGATCCCTCGTTTGATGAGTCCACCCTGCCGTGCGTCGCAGACACGTACCAACAAGCCTGGGTCCACACCGACCGCACCGCCTGGATGCTGATGGTCAACCCCTTCGTGGTGCTCGGCGAATCATCGCCCATCATCCACCCCGAGACCTTTCGAGAGGATGGCCGTGCAAGCCCAGGCTTCTTCGCCTTCGTGCATTCGAATGTGAGCGATGCCAGGGCGACCCATGCCAAGCCGGTGGGAGACGACTACTGCGCCTACCCGGACACAGGTGCGCCGGAAGGCGCCACGTGGGAGGACCAACAGATCAAGAATGCGCTGTATCCACGCCAGCCGTGGATTGGGCTTGGCTTCTACGCCTTGCTCGGCCTCGGGTCGATGATCGTCACGGTGAAGCGATTGAGGGTGCCGTACAAGAAGCTCCGCGTGGGAACTCGCGTGGCCTAAAACGGGCATTGCCACAACGAAGCGCTTAGGTTGGGCGTTGTGAACAATGTGACCACAACGATGTACGCCCTTGAGGCGAACGGCGTGCGCAGGGCCTTTGGCTCGGTGCACGCCGTTGTCAATGCGAGCCTCGCGGTGAAGCCCGGCTCCGTGACGGCGCTCATTGGGCCAAACGGCTGCGGCAAGACCACCCTCATGCTCATGCTCGCGGGATTGCTACGGCCGGATGGCGGCTCGATTCACGTGGGCGGTTTGAGCCCGCTCGAGCATCCGAAGGCCGCCCGCACTGCCGTGGGGTGGATGCCAGACGTGCTGGGCACGTGGGATTCACTCACGTGTTTGGAAACGTTGGAGACGTTCTGCAGGGCTTATGGAGCCTCCCCGGCGCAGGCTAAAGATCGTGGATTCGCGCTCTTGGAGCGCGTCCACCTGGCGGAGTTTGCTTCTCAGCCCGCCCGGGTGTTGAGCCGTGGCCAGAAGCAGCGACTGTCTCTCGCGAGGGCTTTGGTGCACGACCCCAGCGTGCTGATTCTTGACGAGCCAGCATCGGGCCTTGACCCACGCAGTCGAGTTGAACTGCGCGATCTTGTGCGCGAGTTCGCAGCCGAGGGCAAGGCTGTTCTCGTCTCATCTCACGTGCTCGCCGAGCTCGACGAGATGGTCGACGACGCTGTGTTCATGTCGAAGGGAAGGACGCTCGGGGAATCGGCCGATGCCGAGGTCGCTAGGGCGCGCACCAGGTGGCGCGTGGTCGCCATTGAGGGAGATATGGCCGCCGCGCTAGCGACCGCCAAGCGAGACTTTGTGCTTGAGCCTGGCGTCAATGGCGCTGCCCTTGGAGGCGCCGCCCCGCACCCAACGTCGGCGCTTGTCAGCATCGCCGACGATGCCGATGCGGCTCAGCTGCTTGAGGCTCTCGCGGGATCAGGGGTGCGGGTGGCTCGGGTAGCGCCCGTCGGCTCGGCGCTCGAACAGGCATACCTGACGATGGAGACGGATAGGCGATGACAATCACTTCCCCCGAGACACCTCCCTCGGCGCCGGGCGCCGCCAAACTCGCCCGTTCCACAGCACGCCGAGAGGCATGGACGATGTCGCGTTCCGGCGTGTGGCTTGTCGCCCAGCTTGAGCTCCGACAGCGCGTCCGCTCCACCAAGTGGAAGAGTGCGCTCATCACCGTGGCGGGGCTCATCGGTGGAGTGACATTGCTCATGTGGGCTGCTTTCAACTCGTTCGGCGGCCAAGACAACTCCGATACCGCGAATATCACTTTTGGCCTCGTTGTTTTCTTTGTGCTCTTCATCGGCCTGGTGATCTCGCCCACTCTGTCGGCCACCACGATCAACGGGGACGTGCGAGACGGCACGATGGCTCCGCTTCAGGCGACGGGGCTATCCGCGGTCGACATCGTCGTTGGAAAATTGCTCGCATCGTGGGCGGCTTCGCTCGCATTTGTCGTGGTCGCGATTCCCTTCATTGCCTTTGCTTACCTCGACGGCAGCATGCCCGTCTGGGCGATGCTCGTGGTGGTGCTTGTGCTCGCCGTGGAACTCCTCGTCGTGTGCGCGCTTGGCATCGGATGGTCGGCGCTGACGGCGAGGACGCCGTCGTCGGCCGTACTGACCTTTACCACCGTCGCCGTGCTGAGCGTCGTACTGCCGATTCTCTTTGGTCTGCTGTCTGTCGTGTTGCAGCAAGAGGTGGAGGTGACGGAGCGCAACGAGATCTACTACGACGCTTCCTCGGCGCCCAACGGCGCGATCGAGGACGCCTACGGGAATTTCATCGTGTGCGAAGAGAGCACGTACGTGACCACGGTTCCGCGCACCGACAAGCTGTGGTGGCTTCTGGCCGTGAATCCATACGTCATCGTCGCGGATTCAGCCCCGTCGCCAAGCGCGGGTTCGTACACCAACGAGTCGGGATTGCTTGGCGGTCTCAAGCAGGTTGTGAGAGAGGCCAGACTCGGACCCTCCAACGTCAACGACTATTGCGGGGACGACACCGGTGGCACAACCGTGGAGGAGCAGGAACGCCGTGACAACCTTGCTTCCCTCCCTCCCGTGTGGCCGTGGGGGCTCGGGTTCCAAGCGCTGATGGGGCTCGGGGCCGTGGCGCTCGCGGTGCGCAGGGTCTCGGTGCCGTATGGCACGCTTCCTGCCGGCTCGAGGGTGGCGTAGGCGGCGAGTTCGCGGCGGGCGCGCCCGCGACCCCGCCTAGCCAGCACATCGCGCTACGAGACGGTGCGGCGTCCCTCGAACGCGCGGCCCAAGGTGACCTCGTCGGCGTACTCAAGGTCGCCGCCCACGGGCAGGCCCGACGCGAGCCGTGACACCGTGATGCCGATGGGCGCGAGCATGCGAGTGAGGTAGGTGGCAGTAGCCTCGCCCTCGATGTTCGGGTCCGTCGCGATGATCACTTCCAGAACCTTGCCGTCGCCCAGGCGGGTCAAGAGCTCGCGGATGCGCAGGTCGTCTGGCCCCACGCCGTTCATGGGATCGATAGCGCCGCCGAGCACGTGGTACTTGCCCCGGAACTCGCGTGTGCGCTCGATCGCGACCACGTCTTTGGGTTCCTCGACTACGCAGATCGCGGCGTCCTCGCGGCGCGGGTCGGCGCAGATGCGGCACAGATCCGCCTCTGCCACGTTGCCGCACACGGTGCAGAACCGCACCTTCTCCTTGACCGTGATGATGGTCTCGGCGAGGCGGGCCACGTCGGTGGCGTCGGAGCTCAGCAGGTAGAAGGCGATGCGCTGGGCGCTCTTGGGGCCGATGCCTGGGAGTCGTCCGAGTTCATCGATCAGGTCCTGCACCGCGCCGTCATACATGGGTAACAGCGTAGGCGGCGGGGAGGACGCAGGGCATCAGGCGCGACCGCCTGGCATCAGGCGCGACCGCCTGGCATCAGGCGCGACCGCCGGGCGCGGCGAGCTCTCCCGCCACCACCAGTGCGCGATCACCTGGCGGGGTGGCGCAAGACGGAGTTCTCCCGTGCAGCTTGTGGCGACGGATTGAGCGTGAGCGCGTGGTGAGGGGTGGGCGTGTCATCAAGGGTGATTCCGGCCACGCCGCCGGGTCTTGGCGTGCGGGTGGGGTCGATGGTGGTTGGCGGGATAAAGCTCACGCAACCGGCTTGGACAAGAATCTCCCACCCTTGGCGATGGACATCATGGTGGCACCTGGTGCATAACATCACCCCGTTCGCAAGATCCGTGCCGCCGCCCCTTTCCCACCAGCGGATGTGGTGGGCTTCGCAGTGTTCGGGTGGTGCATGGCATTTGGCACAACCACCGTCGCGTTCGAGCAATGCGATCCTTTGCGCCCTGGTGAATAACCGTTGGGTGACCCCCAAGTCGAGGACCTCGCTGTCACCGCTGAGGACTGCGGGCACGATGCCAGCGTCGCCGGCGAGGCGGCGCAGCTGGCCAACCGAGACTGGCACGGTAGTGCCGTCGATACGTCCCACGCCCCGCCCCGCCTCGAGGTCTCGCTTGTCTACTCTGACGACGATGGTGGTGCGGATCCCGGAACGGTCTGCTTCATTGCATCCCAACGCGTGACGGCACACCTCAAAGAGGGCGTCAGCACGCATTTGGCCCACAGAGCGCTGGTCAGGGGAAGAGGGGTCTTGATCACGCCGTGCACGGAAGCCGTGAGTCACGATCTGTTCAATCACTGTGCGGATGGGCGCCGCTGTCACGGCGTCGAGTTTGCCGGTGAAGGTGACCACGCCGTGGTGGTCCTCGTTCCAAGCGAGATAGCGACCAGCATGGTGGCGCCTTTCGCGTGCCTCATGCCCGGCCAAGTCTGCGCGCGCGACAGCAATCGTGACCAGGCGGCGTACCTCGTGAACTGCCAAATGCGCTGCCTTGTCTACCAAGCGCCGCTCGAATGCGTGAAGCTCCTCACTAGGAAGCACATCGGTGAGAGTTTCCAAGCCCGCCGTGATCAACCCTGCCGCGTCCACAGATAACTGGCCCGCCAGTGTCGCGTCAGCAACCGCCGGGTAACGAGGCGCGCGGAATTCTCCGGATCCCGCAGTGGCGTTGGGGGTGGCTGAGAGTGGGCCTTCTGGCGCGGTGAGGACCGGTTCGGGCATCAGCGCCAGGCCCGCCTCGATCGAACGCATCGCGCTCGCCTGAGAGCCACCAGTGATCCGCGCGACCATCTCACGGGCGTTCACAAAGCCCTGCCGCCGGGCAAGACCACCCCCTGGCAACTCCGGAGCGGAGCGCCGCGCAAGATCACCAGCGTAGCGTGCCCGCAACGCGTCGGCCATCCGCCCTAGCCGAGCCACGGCATCGTGCGCCTCAAGGAACTCATCCTGCGACAACCCACACACATCCAGGCGGGCAAGGTTGCCCACCACGGCCGTAACCCGAGCAATCTGCGCGGAGTCAAAACCAGCGGAGTCAAAACCGGCGGAGTCAAAATCCGCGCTGTCGATACCCGCTTTGTCAGCAGGCGCGCCAGCAACCGCAGTGTCTACGCCGGCCGCCCCGCTTGTCATAAACCAAGTCAAACATGAGGGTCTGTCACGCGCTGATCAGGCACGATGCACTGTGGAGGAGCTGCCAACCACCGACGTGGGCACGACGTCGCGGCCGGTTAAGGAGAGCACTTCGGGTGACATCGTCCGCCCTAAGAACTGTGAGGACCGGGCGGCAGCCTCCGGTCAGGGCGAACCGAGTGACTCGCGGCGGGCGTCGATCGTGGTGTCAGCGGCCATGATCGTGCCCAGGGACCGAGCTAGTCCTCGACGACGGTCCCGCCGAGCATCGACGCAATCACGTCGGCGCCGCTCAAGTGCGCCGATGGTGCCTGCGCGTCGTCGTCTGACATGTCTTCGTCTTCGACGGGGGGCTCATCGGGCATGGGTGGCTCGGAGGGCGATCGTGAAGCGCCACGCGAGGGGTTCTGAGGGGTGTTGGTGGCGCTGGCGGCACTGAAGCTACCCTCGGGGCCCACCACGCCCTCCACGCGCACATGGAGTCCCAGCGTCTCGCGTACGGCAAGAGCCACGTTCTCTGCGTGTGCGCCGGCTCCAAACCTTGCAGCGAGTGCCGGGTTGTCGAACGCGAGTTTGAGGATTCCGCCCTCGACGGCTGCGACCTGCGCACTCTGCTTCACCATTGTCCACGTCACGCGCCTGCGCTCCAGCGTGCCAAGTACCTCGTCCCACCGGCGCCTCACGAGCGCCGCGTCTTCCGCCCCGCCGGCGATGTCGCCTGTGGGTGCGCGGACGGGTTCTGGCTCCTGTGACGCCGACGCAGGTGAGGTCTGAGGCGGTGGGGCCGGGTTGGTCGCGACGGACTTGGGTTTCACCACGGGGACGGCCGATGTTGCGGCCTCTTCGCGTGCCGCGGCGACGGCGGCTCGAGCGTTGGCAAGTCCCGAGCCAGCGGGTGCCGAAGCAGCGGGTGCCGAAGCAGCGGGTGCCGAAGCCGAAGCCGGTGGCGCTGTGGCGGCCACTGCAGGGCTAGGGGTAGGGGCAGTGGTAGAGGTAGTGGGAGCACCTGCGGCAACCGTTGCAGTCTCAGAGACGGACGCGCCGGGCTGGTCAGGTACCTCCCAAGGCGGCGCGCTGCGGCGTCCCTGGTGGGAGGACGCTGCGGGCGCGCTGTCCTCAGGGGATGAAGCAGTTGGGCTCGGCGAAGCAGGAGGAGCCGCGGAGGATGGCCGAGCGGCAGCGACCGGAGCCACGGCAGCGACCGCAGACACAGCAGTCACTCCGCGTCCAGTATCCGCCGCGATCAGGCGCGCGCAGAGAAGCTCAAGGCGCAGCCGCGGCGACGTGGCCCCGATCATCGCCGTCAGCGCATCGTTGACAAGGTCGCCTGCGCGGGAGGCCCGCACCAAGCCAAGGCGACGCGACTGATCGATGAGCCGCTCACGCGCATCCTCGGCGTCCGTGGCTAGCGCTTGAGCGCCCGCCTGACCAGACGCCGCAAGCACGATGAGGTCGCGTAGTCGCTCAAGAAGGTCCTCGACAAAGCGGCGAGGCTCGTGACCAGTCTCGATAACCCTGGACACCACGCCAAAGAGCGACCCGCCATCGGCCGCAGCAATCGAGTCCACGGCATCGTCAAGCAGTGTCGCGTCGGTGAAGCCAAGCAAGGAGATGGCGCGCTCATAGGTGACGCCACCCTCCCCAGATCCCGCGATGAGCTGGTCGAGTACGGAAAGCGAATCACGCACGGAGCCGCCGCCCGCTCGTACTACGAGCGGGAGTACACCCGCCGCGACGGTGACCCCCTCGGCATCGGCGAGTGTGGACATGTAGTCCGTAAGGATGCCAGGCGGAACCAGGCGGAACGGGTAGTGGTGCGTGCGCGAGCGGATGGTGCCGATGACCTTGTCGGGCTCAGTCGTGGCGAACACGAAGCGCACGTGCGGGGGAGGCTCCTCAACCAACTTGAGCAAAGCGTTGAAGCCTTGCGTCGTCACCATGTGGGCCTCATCAAGGATGAAGATCTTGTAGCGGTCACGGGCGGGAGCAAAGGCCGCGCGCTCGCGAAGTTCGCGAGCATCATCGACGCCGTTGTGGCTCGCCGCGTCGATCTCGACAACATCGACAGAGCCCGAGCCGCCACGGGCAAGTTCGATGCACGAGTCGCACTTACCGCACGGAGTGTCTGTGGGGCCCTCGGCGCAATTGAGGCAGCGAGCGAGGATGCGCGCGGACGTGGTCTTCCCGCAACCGCGGGGTCCCGAGAACAAGTAGGCGTGCGCCACGCGGTCAGACGCGAGTGCCTGCATGAGCGGCACGGTCACGTGCTCCTGGCCAACGAGGTCGGCAAACGTGTCTGGGCGGTAGCGGCGGTACAGGGCGATGCTCACACGAGTGAGCCTAGCCCGCCGGACCGACGCGGCGTCGAGTACGGGAGCACTCCGACGCCGTGCATCGTTGTCCGGACATGAAAGGACCCCCCACGCACCCGTCAGAGCCCGCTTACCCTTGCTTCATTCCTGACCTGGGGGAGTTGGGCGAGGTGACGCCACGTGAGGGGTCAAGACCATTCTAGACTCAACCGCACGGTCAATCGGGTCCCGCGTTTCACGAGGGGCCTGCGCCTCGGGTAGCATTCTGGGGCCTGGAGGATTCGCCTAGTGGCCTATGGCGCACGCTTGGAAAGCGTGTTGGGTGCAAGCCCTCGGGGGTTCGAATCCCCCATCCTCCGCCAATTGACTGTGCCAAACCCGCAAAGAAGGTGACTGTGGCGTCTCGCTCCCGCATCATGCGCACGCGTCGCGACGTGGTCCGTCGGCACCGTCGTGAGCGCCAATTCCTCGTCTTTGGACTCTTGGTAGGAGTGCTCGTTGCAGTAAGCGCGATCGCGCTCGCTTTGTACCAGGGCCGCATCGAGCCACCCATCGATGCAGCGTTCAGTACACCTGAGCCCGAGTTCTCCACGGACATCACGGTCCCTTGCCCTCCGTCGGGCGTCAATGCGGACGGCGAGGACTTGAGCCTGCCGATGCTTCCCGAGCAGGTTGTCGTGCGCGTGCGAAACGCCACTGACAAGACGGGGCTCGCACGGGACACTCTGTCAACGCTCACCGGCAGGAGCTACGTAGGTGTTGGCGCCACAAACTGGGACAACCGCACCTACGCAAAGACGATTCGGATCCAGTTTGGCGAGGACGGTTTGCGCCAGGCATACACGGTCTCCAGGAACTTCCCCGTTTATGAAATGGTGCTCGACACCCGCAAGGGAGCGGTTGTCGACATCATCCTTGGGGCCAACTTCGAGGTGAGCCAGATGCGACCTGCATATGCTCCCGAACTTGACGCAACGACTCCTCTGGTGGGGCCGCTGCAGTGCATCCCCGTTGATCGCATCGCTAAGCAGCCCGCGCCGCACATCATTCCGGCGGACCCACTAGCGCCGATTCCCTCCGCAACCCCTAGCCCCAGTCCTAGCGCTTAGTAGGCCTTGATGCAGCCCGAGCGCCCGCAGTCGCCTGGTGAGCGTGCCAAGAGCACTGAGCACGCCAACAGCACTGAGCAGCCCGCGATCGCGCGTACCAACAAGGTCGCAGCGTGGAGTCTCGTGGCTTCGTTCCTTGGACTCGCGATGATCCTGCCCGTGGTCGGTTCGATCCTCGGAATTCTTGGAGGCAAGAAGTCCGTAGCGCAGATCGACGAAACGGGCGAGGGTGGGGGCGGGATTGCTGAAGCCGCGATCGTCTTCGGCTGGTTTGGGCTCGTCTCGTCCTCGATAGGGCTCATCGGCATCGTCACGCTTGTGGTCGCGGCGGCGAGTTCTTAGGGAATCCGTCGGCCACTCGACATGACAAAGGCCCGGCACCTCCATTGAGAGGTCCGGGCCATTGTGCTTGGCGGTGCCGGTGGGATTTGAACCCACGGTGGACTTTCACCCACACACGCTTTCGAGGCGTGCTCCTTAGGCCGCTCGGACACGGCACCGTGGACGAGAATACCGGCACGCGACCCGCCCACCAAACCGAGGAGCGCGTCGCCGCCTCTGTCTAGGCGCCCGTGCGCTAGATCCTGCGCTTCGCCTCGAAGAACTCGCGCAACAATGCGGCCGATGCTTGGGCGTCGATTCCCGCCACCACCTCGATCTGCGCACCGAGCCTCGCGTCGCGCACGAGGTCCCATTGGCTCCCCGTCGCGCCCGCCTTGTCATCCCACGCGCCGAGGACTAGCCGGGAGATCCGAGCCGCAAGCAGGGCACCCGCGCACATCGCGCAGGGCTCGAGTGTGACCACAAGAGTATGGCCGTCGAGGCGCCATGAACCGTGCTGGGCTGCGGCCTCGCGGAGCGCGAGAATCTCCGCGTGAGCTGTGGGGTCGCCATCAATCTCACGCCTATTGTGACCCCTGCCAACGATGAGTCCCGCAGGCGATAGCACCACGGCCCCTACCGGTACGTCGTCGTGAGTAGCGGCAGCGCGCGCCCCCGCAAGCGCCTCTGCCATCGCCTTTGACACGTCCATGAGCGTCAATTTAGTCCACCGGGGGACCGTGGGGCCGCACCAAGGGGGCCGTCGCGCGGTACCGTGTGGCCATGCACCTCCACGTCGCGAACCACCCGCTCATTGATCACAAGGTCACCGTCTTGCGTGACGCGAGCACGCCGTCACCCACCTTCAGGCTTCTGGTCGACGAATTAGTGACGCTGCTTGCGTATGAGGCCACGCGCAACGTGCGTGTGGTCCAGCACGAGGTCACCACGCCGCTCACCGTGACGATGGGCACCAAGATCGCGAGCCCGCCGCCCATCATCGTGCCCATCCTGCGAGCGGGCCTGGGGATGCTCGACGGGATGACGCGCTTGCTGCCAAGTGCGGAAGTGGGTTTCTTGGGCCTCAAGCGTGACGAGGAGACCTTCGAGGCCATCACCTATGCCAACCGCTTGCCCGAGGATCTTTCAGGGCGACAGGTGTTCATCCTTGACCCGATGCTTGCCACGGGCGGGTCGCTTGTTGCTGCCATTGAGTATGTCCTGGAGCGCGGCGCCACCGACGTCACGTGCGTGTGCCTTCTCGCGGCGCCCGAGGGCATTGAGCACGTGCGCCAAGCAGTGGGGGATCGAGCCGACGTGAGCGTCGTCGTGGCGTGTGTCGATGAGAAGCTCAACGAGGTCGGCTACATCGTCCCAGGGCTTGGAGACGCTGGAGACAGGCTCTACGGGGTCGTTTAGGGGGCCTAGCCCGCTACGCGGTGCCTAGCCCGCTACGCGGTGCCTAGCCC
>SWCB01000770.1_pt1 | contig 141055 bp, 141 predicted proteins | sample 4692901 | NCBI WGS metagenome assembly SWCB01 (sample SAMN10267276, study PRJNA491770) | bioreactor metagenome | isolation source: DHS bioreactor inoculated with subseafloor sediment | place: Japan: off Shimokita Peninsula | collected 2006-08 | reverse complement strand
TCTCCGCCGTGCCTTTGCCCTGTATTGCCCTGTTTTAACCTGCCTTTCCCATCGCCTTTCCCAAAATACCGTAGAGAATTGGCTACTCATACACATCATCATGCGACCCGATGTTGATCGGGATGATCTCCTTGTCGTCAATCAGAAATTCGATGGTCAGCCTGTAGCTGAGCGTGATGGAGATGGAGTGGAGGCCCTTGAGCTTGCCCTGCAGCGCATGGATGCGCAGGGACGGGTGGAATGGGTTTGATTCCATGAGGATCAGGCATTTTTCATAGAGCCCCAGAATTTCCGGGTGTCTTTTGAAGAACTTCCGCGCCCGCCTGACATAGCTCTCCGTGAAGATGATTTTGTAGCCGCTCATGGCTGAAGGCTTTTGATGTGCTCCGCCACGGAGTGGTGAACGACTCTGCCGCTTTCTCTGTCCCACCTGGTTTCAAGCAGGGCCGCTTCGAGCTCGCATTGGCGCAGGTGCTGATACTGCTCCATGCTCATGACAACGTAAGCGTTCTTGCCGCGCACCGAAATGGCCGCCTCCGGAGAATGCTCCAGGCTCTCGGCAATACAGGCCACTCCTCGTTTCTTGATTTCGTTGGCAGTGATGACGGACATGATTTGTCTCCTGTTTAGGGTGCTTTTTAAAGTACGGCGAAGAGTGCTGTCAAGGGGGCGTGATGCGTGACGCGTGACGCGATAGCGCACGGTAGGGGTTTTGGCGCAGCCTGTTGGTATTTTCGGGAGCATTTCAGATTGACGCTAAGATATGCGCGGAGATGGACGCAGTAACTTGGTAGTTGAATGTAATTTTTTTCGACATTCTGTCGAAATGTCTTACATGGCGTTTTTATTTCATCCAATTTGAGAAGTGCATTTCAAAAACGGCGCAATAGGGCTCTGAAGGCATGGTCGTCTTTGCCGGATTTCGATCTTTTGGTCATTCCCGACCATGCAATAAATCGAATTTTCACCCTAAAGTATGAGTGTCGTAGAGTCGATTCACAATTTTTATGGGTATCATTTTTAATGCTTTTTTTTATAATAGTTTGAAATAAAAAATATTTTTAAAAATTTGAGCCCAGGGTATGATTTGCCCAAAAAATGGTTTTTTCATGCTTGACCTCGATTCGGTATCCTAGAATATGAGTACTAAGTATTGAATTACCTAAAAAGGCTGTTTTTTTTATAAACAAATTGTGGAGGGCATCATGGCCGAAACTAAGCAGAATTACGGACAACCTGTTCAGGCACCCGCGTCGGGGCAGACTGTCGCCATCAAGGCCGTTGCCGGTCAGGACATATTGCTCACTGCCGCATTCGATGAAGCTGAAATCAGGATGGAGGGCGGCAATGTCGTGTTCGCTTTCTCCAACGGCGGCCAAGTGGTGCTCGATTTCACCGATCTGGACTATGCCGAGGCTCCAAGTGTCATCATGCCCGACGGCAGCATTCTGGATATGCAGGAGTACCTGGCGGCCTTGAGCGAGGGCGAGATTGAACCTGCGGCCGGTCCCGAGGCTGGCGGTGCGGATAGCGGCGGCGTGGGCGAGTATCAGGATGACGCCGGAAATCTGCTTGAGGGCGTGGATAAATTGGGCGTACTGGACCCGAGGGAGTTTACCAGCGTCAGCGTAGAGGCGCTGGATGCCGACAACGACTTGGCCGATCCTCAGCCCACGGCGGGAATTGTTGGGAATGCCGTAGACGAGGATGGTCTGAGCATGAGCAAAATGAATCTTATCTTTGTCGATGGCCTGCCCATAAGCAGAGCGACTCCTTTCGATGGCAATGACGACCGGATGGACGGTGATCATCCGGCTTGGTTCGCCTACGCTGAAGGGGAGCTTGCCTATGATTTCGGCGGCGACGGGCCATCCGGCTCCAATCCGTTCGTATGGAGCACAAGCGGCCTCGTCGACAAGGGAGTGACGTCCGAGGGGAACATTCTTTCATACGAGGTCGTGGATGGCCTGACGCTCAATGCCTTCTATATGGGGGAGGCCGGTTATTTTGGCGAAAGGGTACAGGTCTATGTCGAGGAATCTGACGATCAGGATATTTCCTTGGTCAAGATTCTGGTTTTCAGCTTGGAAGTGACGAATCCGAATACCGGGGAGTATCGCTTTGAACTGTATCGTCCGCTTGATCATTCGGACCCTGCTCTTGAAGATGACATCGTCTATAACTTCACCTTTACGGTTACCGACAGCACTGGAGATTCCGCTGTCGGCGGTCTGAACATGATCGTGGATGACGATTCTCCGATCTGGACGGCTAGAGAGGCTTCCGTATCCGGCCTGGTGCTGGAGGAAGCCCTGTCGTTTGCGGACGGGGATTTTGCCGAGGGAAGCAGGGATGAAAGTCTCGGAGCATCCAGTGACGACGAAGCCTGGGGGTATTATGAGGCTTCCCTTGAGGGGCTGGTGTCCTTTGGCGCCGACGGTCCCGGGAAATTCTCCCTGCAGTCCGACACCTCCGGGTTGCCCACGCTCTTCTCCAACGGAATGCAGGTCCAATACGTCGTCGAAGGCGGCAACATGCTGACCGCCTATGTCGTCGGCCATTCTTCGGGCGAGGGAAATGGAGCCTACAGCGTCAATGCGGTCGAGGACGGCGGGTACCGGGTCGTGTTCACTCTGCAGGTCAATCCCGACGGCTCCTGGTATTTCGACCTTCAGAGCCAGCTCGATCACGTCGATGACGGCACAGACAGCAAGAATCTTGAGTTGATCACCGGAGAAGGCGGCGAGAGCGTATCCAGTGTTATCGACTTTTCCTCGCTTCTCAAGGTAACTGATGGCGACGGTGATGAGTTGATGGGTGCCCCTGAAGGATCCTTCACGATTCAGGTTCAGGATGACGTGCCACTGGTCAATGTCACTTCAACGGTCTCCTCCGAACTGACTCTCACCAATCACAATGCAAGTGCCGGCTACAATAACAGCTTCGGCTATTACATCAAGGGTGATAACGGGGAGCCCCTGGAAGGTGTGGTGATCTGGGACAACGTCAAAGCCTTCCCGGATGGAGGAAAAATCACGATTGATGGCTATGCGCCTTATCAGATCGGTTTCTTCATCATCCCGGACGGGGATCGCCTTAATGCTAACTTGGGTCCCGACACCGATGTTACGTTTGAGTTTGTTAACGGTGAGTGGCAGGCCTTTGCCGAAGGCGTTGGTTTGACGGGTAGGGGCGCCCAAGTATTATTTGACGTGGCCAGTTTAAACAAGGACGGCCTGATTCACGTTCAAGACAAAATTTCTCCGGATGCTCCGGGAAATCTCAACTGGGAAGATATCTCCGGCGTCAGCGACAGAGACTTCAACGATGTCAACATCACTGCAGATTGGACGGTGACGCAGACAGGAACGCTTGGAGAATTTGGCGCGGATGGCGGCAGAGTCGTGATTGGCGAAGTGATGCCCAATGAAGATGGGCTTCTGGTGGTGGATGGGGAGGATATAACCCTTACTGTCGACCCACTGACGACCGACTACACAATTCAGAGCGAGTTTCAGCATTCCTACGAAACTCCCCCCCCGTCAGACTCCTTCAGCTTTTCCCTTGTCGATGGAGACAATGACACTGCATCGGGGACTTTGAACGCCATGCTGCAACAGAATGGCATTGATCCCGTGTAAATGAAGTTATTCCCACTGCGGAGGCGCGAACTCGCGCCTCCGCAGCCTGGTTTAAAGAGAAAAAGTTCAAAGTCCCGTCTGATCTGCCTGCCTCCAATCATCTGTTTAATTTCCATGTCACGGCTTTATGTATCGAATACCTTGAACGTGAGGCGTGACGCGTAATGCGTGATGCGAGAAGTGGCTCCGTTTGTTTGAACATGGTTGCCCGTTTCTTAAGTGGAAAGTCCGGGGCGGATCCATTCTTCAAGGCATCATCTTGATTTCCCGGCGCAGTTCAAAGTCGGGTTCGTCCAAGAGCAACCGCTGCAGAAGGGCTGAAGCCTCCTCCCCGCGGCCTGTTTCACGCAGGCTCAAGCCGAGGCAGTATCTGGCCCATGCGTCGCCTTGGGTCGATTCAATTGCCGCTGGGTCTCCCGCTGGGTCTCTGAGGCCAAAAATAATTTGAAATAATTGATTTTTTCTTTAAAAAAGGGCGTTTTTGCGGGCTTAGAATGGGTGTTTTCTTTGTGAAACGAACATTTTGGCATTCAATAGCTCGAAATATAAGGCTAAAACTCGAAAGAGGCCATGGGGTTACGTTTTGACCTAGCTGCCCCTCAATCATCTAGCTCATTCTCATGTCACGCGTCTTGCGTTTTGCGTAAAGCGTGATGCGTGACAAGTGACGCGTAATGTGCGGCACTGGCGCCAGGTTCTCTCGGCGGCTGGATCACGTTATGAACTAGTGGCCGCAGGCGCGAGAAGATCTCTCTGGATCCATCAGACTATCAGGCGCTTGTCGATCTGCTGGCGAATGTTTCGGACATGTTCAGGGCGCAGGTCGCCGCCTTCGCGCTGATGTCCAACCATTGCCATACTGCTGCTGTGTAGGCCCGAGGGCAACATCAACCGCATCATGCGCGATGTCAGGGTCTCGTCTGGGTCTCTTAGACCTGGAAGTCGCAGATCCGGCAGGGCGGAGGCAGGTCACTCAAAAGTCTTCAAAGCTTCTGTGAACGGGCGCCCCTATAGCGCCAAAAGCCGTTCGGCTGTTCACTCGATCGATTCAACCCAGTTTTCCAAGCTGATTCCCGGAACTCTTTCGAATTCGCGCAGATTGTTGGTGACTATGACCAGCCCCAGGCTACGGGCGTGGCCTGCAATGTGAAGGTCGTTTACACCGATGGGTGCTCCCTGCCGTTCCAGGGCGGTGCGGAGGAGTCCGTACTGCCAAGCGGCTCTTTCGTCATAGGGAAGAACTTCAAGTCGGCTGACGAAGTCTTCTACTATGGACATGTTTCGGGCCGGATTGGAGCTTTTCTCGACCCCGTGCGCAAGCTCCGCGAGAGTGATGGACGAGATGGCCATGCGGCCCTGGTTCCGGTTGAAAGTTTGCAGAACGGACAGAGGTCTGTTCTTGATCACGTAGATGACGATGTTCGTGTCCAAGAGATATTTGAGCATATTCACAATTCTTCCCGTTCGGATTGCGCCTGACTCGCCCGCGCGGTCATGAAATCATCCGTGACGGTCTGGTCGCCAAGAAAAAAGCTGTCCCAAGCCGCATCGACCGGGGTGAGAATTCTCTCTCTACCCACGACCCTGACCTGAACTTTTTTCACTGAATCCGGAAATCTTGTCCCGGCGGGCAGACGCACGGCCTGCGTGCGGTTGTTGATGAACACGGTCCCTGTCTCCATGGTCGCCTCCCTGGTTGCTATATACATTTTATATATAGCGTGGCGGAGTGGGTGTAAAGGGGACGCGGTGTGGGTCCCGCTGGGTCTCTGAGACCAAGAGTCAGGTCCGCGTCTCACGGAACGAATGCATCGACGCCAAGTGCTCCGGCCAGTTGCCCTGCGCAGTCGTCCGCGAAGCCGTGAACGCTAGTATCGCCGTGGGAGCTGGCCTCACGTGTTGTTGGATCGATAGCCAACCAGAATCCATGAAACAGGCAGAGCCGGGCGGCTCTGCCTGTTTCATCAATGGAAAGTTCGGCCTGATTTATGGCCTGGCCTTCCTCAAGGCACCGGTCAACGCGACAAGGCCAAGACCGATCAGGGCCAAGGTCGATGGCTCGGGAACCGTGTTCGGGGGCGGGGTCTGGGGTGCCTCGAAGCTGATCGTGCCTTCCAGGGAGTGGATGCGGCCGTACTCCTGGGAGTCCGTGCCGAAGAGTATCAGTTCGTTCAGTCCGTCCTGGAAAAGGGACTGCATTCCACTGCTCAGCAGATAGTCCAGCTTTCCCGAAGACGTATCAGACGCTGTGCCTGAAGAATTGAGAAAGAATCCAGGGAGCGGCTCAAAAAAGTTGATGGTGCTGGCTTCTGTTTGCATTGCGACAACTGTTTCGTTGATATAAAGAGCGAATTCGTCATTGACAAGTGTGGAAAATGTAAATTCAAGATTCATATAACTTGATGGTAATTCGAAAGTGTAGCGTATAAATTTCCCTTGGCTTGAAGCCAGTATTAAATTATCTATGCTAGGAGCCAAAGTAAATGTTTCATCATTTGGTAAAGAAGATGGGGCTGATGACGGGTTTGGGTTGAGGTTGACATCGGATGTCGTCACGGTGCTGACAAGAAAATTATTTTCAGTAAAAGTAATAGTTTCCGCAAGAACATTTCCATGTAATGCAAGCAAGGCGAGAAAAAGAATCACCGCTTTTAAAATTTTTAATTGAAGCATCGTTCCCTCCTTTTCAGTGCAAACATGTTATGCTTGCAGTTTAATTTTTATATAGAGTGTTTTATAATTTTTTTTAAATAATTTATAAAATAAAAATTTGTAAGTGATGAATTATTGTTGCCATATTTGGTACTAATAAATTAGCTTTAAGCTTTTGATTTTCTTTGTTATTTTTTCATTATAGTATATAAATCGTATAATTTTAATCTGAATATTTTTTTAAATTTAAAATTTTCCAAATAGTAATTTTTTATTGATGCATATCCCTAGCAAATATTAAACCATTTTTTTTCTCTATCCGTTGAATTAAAGCTTTGTGCTTTTTATGTATCTAGAAAAAAAGCATTCAAATTTCGTAAAAATAAAAATTGATTTATTACTCAATTATTTAAAATGAGGCTTTTACATCCAATGTTTTAAAAAATATGGTTAGTTTGGCCTTGGTAAAGAACCGGCGATGAAACAGGGTGTAAAAAAATCCGACGCCTACTGAGGCGCTTGAAGTCAGAGCTCGTGTTGGGTCAGTATTCGATGTTTTTAATGTACTATTTAAGTGACCTGCCGGGAAACTTCGGACCACTCAATTCTTGAGGGTTTTTCCACGGTTCAAGTTTTTTCCATTGTTGCCTTTTCCGACATTGTTGTCGAAAAATCTTGCAGTCCCGGCGGGATGATCCGCGCCGGGACTGTTTTTTTCGCACGGGCCTGCCGTGACGCGCCGCGTGTTGTGTCGCTCCGCAAAGGCTCGTGCGCGTGAACAATGATTTGCACGAGCGCCTCGCGAAGATCTTCAGGCTCTGCGGCCAAGGGGAGCGGATTTTGCAAGCCGTCTGGTTTCGCCTTGCTATCAGCCCGGGCCGGCGGTTGCACGACCGGTTGGATAATTCGAAATGCGCACCCTTTTCGAATCGGCCTGTCATGCGGCGGCAGGGCAAAAGGAATTGCCCGTGGGCGCGATTTCCCCTAAAATCACCGAGTTTCCAAAGCGTCGCCCCGTGCGGGTTCATCCGAACAATTTCCGAAGAGGAACCATGTCCGACAAGAAACCAGCTCCGCCCCAGATCAGTCCCTATCTTTTCCCCATCGGCCTTTTTTGCTTCGGCCTGTGGTTCTTCTACGACGGCTGGATCTCCACCGATCCGGACATGCAGGAACACCTCATGTTCAACCGAATCGGCAGCGCCATCCTGCTCCCCTGGGCGGTGATCGATTTCTTCCGCACGCACAAGAGCGAGAAGGAATACAAGGCGCGGGAGCAGGCAGCGAAAAATGAGTCCGACGCATGACGGCGGACCTGATCCCATGCTGACCAACCGCCAGCTCCTTCTTCCCTACCTGTTGCCTTACCTGGCCTATGTGGCCATCGCGTCCATTCCCGCCGACGTGCTTTCCCGCGAGATCAATTACGGGCTGCGTTTGGTCGCGGTGTTGGCGCTGCTCATTTGGGCCCGGCGCTGGTACTGCTGCCTGACGGGGCCTGGTTCCCCCCTGGTTTCCGCCGCCTGCGGAGTCGCCGTGGGAGTGGTGGGCGCGGGGCTGTGGGTTGCGCTGCTGACGCCCTTTGTTTCGGCCGAAGCGCCTGCGGCCTGGTCCGGGCTGTCCTTTGCCCTGCGCATGGTCGCCGCCGGGCTCCTGGTGCCCGTGTTCGAGGAACTGATGATGCGGGGCTATGTCTTCCGCCTGGCTCTGCAGTGGGGCAGGGAGAGGGGCAAGGGACGCGCCTTTCAGACCGCCCTGGACGAGCGGTCTCTGGAAGAGGTGAAGCCTGGGGAATGGTCGTGGATTGCGGTCGCTGTTTCCACCCTGGTCTTCACCGCCGGGCACGGCATGCCCGAGTGGCCGGCCTGCATCGCCTATGGGCTGCTCATGTGCGCGCTGTGGGTGTGGCGCAAGGATCTGGTGTCTTGCATCGTGGCCCATGCCACGACCAACATCGTCCTGGCCGTGTATGTTTGGACGAGCGGGAACTGGCAGTATTGGTGAGGCGGGGCGGTGGTGCGAAATCCATCTTTTGGTTTCTGCGTTTATGAAAGGCAGGAAGGCACGAAGGCGCTAAAGGCATGGATTGCCACGGGGAAGCCCCTTCGCAATGACGTCGTTGTAGTTCTTCATCACGTACGTGTCAGGCTATGCGTGAGAGCCTGACACGTGCGAGGCTGAAAGCCGTGTCCGGGTTGGCGGATTTCATTTTTGCGGCGCGCGTCGAGAAATCTCGACCTGTCGTGTCATCTTCGTTTGACCGCGAAGCGTGTCGGCGGGTATGGGCGTTGCATGTCGTAAACGCATTTCTCCGCACACCAGCAGCACGGATCACAATCGCACCATGACCACTCCCATCCTCTCCACCCTCATGACCCTGGCCGCCATCTGCGTTGCCCTTGGCTTTGCCGGGCGCATGGCCCTTGGCGTGTTGCGGGGGGAGCGCTCCCGGGCGTCGGGGGCCCTGGCTCTGGGGCTGGTTCTGACCGCCGCCCTGGAGGCGCTGGACCTGATCGCGCTGCTGGAGCCTGAAGGGATTGCCACGTGGCGCGCGGCCGCCCTGCTGGTGGAGGGGGCGCTTGGGCCGGCCTGGGTCGTGTTCACGGCGTCTTTTGCTCGGGACTACGAAGAGGGCGGGTTGCCCTGGACCCAGCGTGTGCTGATCGGCCTGTCCGCCCTCATGCTGCCCTGGGCCGCCTATCTGGCCGCGCAGGGCGCCTACTACGCGCCGGATTTCGCCACGGAGCAGCTTCTTTTTCTGCTCCCCGGCGGCTTTTACTTCTACATCGGCTTCACCCTGTGCTGCGTGGTCGGCCTGTTCAACATCGAGGCGACCATGGCCGGGGCCGTGCATTTCAGGCGCTGGAAGATCAAGTTCGTGCTCCTGGGCGCGGTGAGTATTCTGGCGGCCCTGCTGCTCTATTACAGCCAGGGCCTGCTGTACCGATCCATCGACATGAGCCTCGCCTGGCTGCGCTCCCTGGCCCTGTTCCTGGGGGCGGGCATGATGTGGTTTTCGGACCTGCGGCGCGGCCCGGAGGTGCGCATCAGCTTCTCCAGGCGACTGGCCTTCAAGTCCGTGGTGCTGGTCGTTGCCGGGCTCTACCTGGTCGGGCTCGGGCTGCTCGGGGAGGGGGCGCGCCTCTTCGGCGACGACCTGGGCCGGGCCGTGCTCCTGGGTGTGAGCTTTCTGGCGGGGCTCGGGCTGCTTATCCTCTTTCTGTCGGACAAGCTGCGCCGCAAGATCCGCCTATTTCTGCAGCAGCATTTCTACGGCGAAAAATACGACTATCGCATCCAGTGGGTGGAGTTCACCCGGCATCTGGAGTCGGCCCGCAACCAGGGCGAACTGCACCAGGCAGCCCTGTCGGCCTGCTGCGAGACTTTCGGCATTGTCGGCGCGGGACTCTTTCTCCTTGATCACAACCGCAAGGCCTTTCTGCCGGTCAGCCTGGTGGAGCTGGACCCTCGCGATGACGTGTTCACGGAAGATTCAGGCCTGGTCCGTGCCCTGACGGACAAGGGGTCCGTGGTGCGCGTGGCCGACCTCGATGACCCCTCGCCCTGGCTTGTGGAGGCGGGTTTTGCCATTCCCATCTTTCGCGACGACGCACTGGACGGTTTTGTGCTGCTGGGCCCGCCCATAAATCGCCAGGAGGAGTACGACGAGGAGGACTTCGAGCTCATGGACACCATGGCCCGGCACATCTCTTCGGCCCTTTTGAACATGCGCCTGCTCGATCAGCTGGCCCGCTCGCGGGACATGGAGATCATGGGCAAGGTCTCGGCCTTTGTGCTGCATGACCTCAAGAACCATGTCTACACCCTCTCGCTCATGGCCGAGAACGCGCGCAAGTTCATGGGCAACCCGGAGTTTCAGAAGGATATGGTTGAATCTTTGGGCAGCACCGTGGGCAAGATGAAGATCCTCATCGCGCAGCTCAAGGGGCTGCCCGATCGCCAGACCCTGAAGCGTTCGAGCACGGGCCTTTTGAGCCTGGCCCGCGAAGCGACCCACCTCCTGCGTCAGGAGCGGCTGACCTTTGAGGGCGAGGACGCGGTGGTCACGGTGGACGCCGAGGAAATGGGCAAGGTGGTCCTGAACCTGTGCCTGAACGCCCTGGAGGCCTCCCCGGAGAATAGCCCCGTGCGGATCACGGTCGGGATAGCTCCGGAGCCGTTTCTGCGTGTCACGGACCAGGGGTCGGGCATCTCCGAGGATTTCATCAAGAACGGCCTGTTCGAGCCCTTCAAATCCACCAAGGCCAAGGGTATGGGTATCGGCCTGTATCAGTGCAAGCAGATCGTGGAGGCTCATGGCGGGCGCATTGAAGTGAGCAGTACGCCCGGCGAGGGCTCTGCGTTCACGGTATGGCTGCCGGTGGGATAACAGGCCGCCCCAAAACGGCGATCTGCTTCGTCAGCGAGAAAATTCAGACCGCTTATGTGGACGGCTACACCGCGCGTCACGAATTTTTCGCTTCCTTGCATCTCACCATTTTTGGACGGCCTGCAAGTTTTGAATTTTTAAGGCAGTCAGGTAAGGGCGGCGGGTGTGGGCGGGATGGATGCAATGTGCCGGATGGACAGGGGGCGCGCTGGATGGGTTGGTAGGCGCCCGGTATTTACGAAACGAGGAAGATCGTGGAAAATCTGCTTATAGTCGATGACAACGAGGATGTCCTGACCCAGCTCAAGTGGGGGCTGGCTTCGGAGGCGTATACCTTGCACCTGGCCAGTCGGGTCGACGAGGCCCTGGACATTTTCCGCAAGACCCGCCCCGGCGTGGTCACCCTGGACTTGGGTCTGCCGCCGCATGTGGACACCTCGGAGGAGGGGTTCAGGGGCCTGGCCGAGATGCTCAAGATCAACCCTTCGGCCAAGATCATCGTCGTGACCGGCAACGACGAGCGCGAAAACGCCCTGCAGGCCATCAAGCTCGGAGCCTTCGATTTTTTCCGCAAGCCCATCGACCTGGACGAACTTGGGGTCATCATCCGCCGCGCATTCCATCTGCATTCCATCGAACAGGAAACCGCTGTCCAGCGCGACGAGGCGGCCGTCGAGATCAAGGACAACTGCGGGATCGTGGGCGCGTGCCCGGCCATGCGTGCGGTGCTGGGGCTCATCGATAAGGTCGCGGCCTCGGATGTGCCTATCCTCGTGTCCGGGGAGAGCGGCACGGGCAAGGAGCTCGTGGCCCGGGCCATCCACGCCAAGAGCCTGCGCAGAAAGGGGCCCATGGTCTGCATCAACTGCGGGGCCATCCCCGAGAATCTTATCGAATCGGAACTCTTCGGGCACGAGAAGGGCGCCTTTACCGGGGCCGTGTCCACGGTGCAGGGCAAGGTCGAGTATGCCAGCGGAGGCACCCTTTTTCTGGACGAGATCGGCGAACTGCCCGTCAACCTGCAGGTCAAGCTGCTCAGGTTCCTGCAGGAGATGGTCATCCAGCGCGTGGGCGGGCGCAAGGACATCGCCGTCAACGTGCGCATCATCGCGGCCACCAACATCGACATCGCCGCGGCCATCGCGGCGGGGAGCTTTCGCGAGGACCTGTACTACCGCATCGGCGTAGTCAATATCCACCTACCCCCCCTGCGGGAGCGGGGCGGGGATGTGCGCATCCTGGCCGAGTACCTGCTGGGCCGCATCTGCGCGGACCTGGGCAAAAACCTGAGCGGTTTCACGCCCGAAGCCCTGGCCTACCTCGAAGGTTACGGCTGGCCGGGAAATATCCGCGAGCTGGAGAACAAGCTGCGAAGGGCCGTGCTGCTGGCGGATTCCAGCCTCATCACCCCCGACGAGCTGGGCTTCGGTCAGGAGGGGAACGGCATGGAGAGCTTCAGCCTCGGAGACAAGACCCTGAAAGAGGCGCGTGCCATGCTCGAAAAGAAAATGGTGCTGCAGGCCCTGGCAAAATTCGATGGCAACATCGTCAAGGCCTCCGAAGCCCTGGGCATCAGCCGTCCGACCATGTACGACCTGCTGAAGAAGCACGAAATCGAGAACTGATCCCCTGTGCAACTCTTGGGGAGCGCCTCAGAGTCATTGGTCAGTTTGTTCAAAAGGGCAAATTGAATGCCAAGTTTTGACATTGAGTGTTAAACTTCGAGATTCAATGTCAAAATCCGACATTCTGTGTCAAACCATCCTCGCTAGCGCATGGTCAGGCTGTGTCTTTGCCGGAGTGACACCGAGGCGTGCAAGGCACTCCTCGGAACGATCCTTTTTTATAGTCCAATCCCAGAGCGCGGCCTCCAGGGGTTGCCACCGCTCCTCCCATGCCGAGTGCGTGACGCTGCGGATCACAGACGAATAAAAGTGCAAAATGTTTCGAGCTGTGAATCGCCCCTTCAGCAAGGCCTCAACCTCCATCTCTGCCCAGGCCTTCTCTTCGTCCATTCGACAGCGGGCATACATTTCCGCCAAATCGAGGCGTTTATCGAAGTCTTCGGTGACCTTTTTCTTCTCCTTGAAAACGACCGATTGTGCGGCCTTCTTCATTACCCAAAAATTAGGCTTCGAAGGGAGTTTTTTCTTTGGCCGAGATGGAACCGGTCCCATCTGCTGAAAATATCGCTCTGCGCTCGGGAATCCAGCCACCACTCCCATCTCGACATCCCATCGCCCAGTCTTCAAAATATAGCCATTTTTTTCAGCGTTATTTTCAATCTGAATAGACATCGTTTCGAGGGTGTCGTGAACTGTGTCCCAATCACCACTTTTGAAGCTAGACTTGATGCCGTGCAAAACCATTCTGTAATCATGAAGTGGTGATGAGAAATTAAACTCTTTGCACATTTCCGAAGTGGTGTCCATGATCTGACGAACAAGGCCGTCTTGGTTGAATGATTTCGAGGTAAAAAGATCGAGCATCACGACGCCAACATGAATGTGAAAATACTCAGAATCTGTGTGCGCTCCATAGGCAGAGAGGGCGGTGCTCATCGACATCTTTTGCAAGAAAAATTTTGCAACTCTCTCGGCATTATCGAATGCCTTTTTTTTCTCGTCTTCGGGGAAGCTCAAGACGAAATGCGTAACGGGAACTTTAAGATTAATTGAACGAGAAATAGCGGACTCCGTCTCGGCAAAAAACATCCGTTCTTCAGAATATTTCGAGTTAAGAAGACCGCGAGGGTTGTCCCCGGTGTCACGAAGAATGTAGCGCATCAAATTGACGCCCTTGCTTCGGCTATTCGAAAGCCTCTTCCTCATTACTAACACTAAGGGCTACCTCCTGCTCCAGCGCCATTCGTTCCATTATCTGGTCCAAAACAAGACCGAGCTTGTCATTGGTATCCAAGAGCTTCTTTCGTTCAAAATCATTAATATCTACGCGAGATGCAATCGCCAGTAATTTTGCAGAAACATCTTGGAGTAATCCAGAAATCTGTACATATGGGCGATGGGCTTTTGCGAGCCGGTTTCCCCACGACTTGTCGATCATATTTCGGACAAAGTCACTACGACTGACGCCAGCAAGAAAAGCCCTGGCGTCGATGATCATCAGCTCCTCATGTGAAGCTCGGATCACCAAATTTGTGTCTCTTAACACGGGATCTTTTAGCATAGTAAACTCCAAAATTTTATATCTATTTATATACACAATTTTTAACCAATCGTCAAGCATTTAGTAGCAAAATCGGTAAAAAACAGGGCTCTTTTGAAAAAACGCAACACAACCCGTTGTCACGAGGTGCGCATTACATGCCAATCTTGGGAGCCACCCTTTGTAACACACCAGCCTCCCCGCACTCACAACCCCGCCAAAACCGCCCTGGATTCCCCCCGCACAAACACCGCCGCAACCCGAAGCCTCAGGAGCCACCAAAAAGAGCCGTTTTATGCCCCGTCAAAACCAGATCCGCAGCAAGCCGTAAAGTGGCCCCGAAAAATCGTCTTCGGCGAACCCGAGGACGGCCTCTGGCCACCCCAAAGCTCTCTTCGGCCCCGCCGAGGGCCCGGCCGCCGATCAGTCGGCCCAAAGCGCTGGATCAATGCCGGCCGGGCCCGCAAGAAACCGGGAATCGTTTTAGGTCGAACCAAACCCGGTCATAGGCCCCGCCAAAGCCCGAAAAGCCTTCGGCCCCGCCGGAACCGGGCCATTCGGCCCGCAAAGTCCCCGGTTAGTCCAAAAACGGCGCCTTTTGCCCCGCAAAGTCCCTGGTTAGTCCGAAAACGCCTCGGGAACCCCAAAACCCGCGGTTACGGCCCCGGCTGTGCCGGAATTGGCCGTCTGTCAGCACTCGGCGCACCCAGGAGGATTTTCGGGAAAACCGCTGGCAACCCAGGCCCCGCCTAGATTTCCGGGCGACAACCAGCCCGCAAGCCCCGCCAGGGTCAGTCTGGCAGGACGCCCGGGATCGCCAAAAACGCCTCAGGCGACACCAGAGGTGTCGTGGCGCCTCATGGCAGGCCGGGGGCTCAAAAACACCCCTTGAAGGCCTGAGCGGTGCGAATTTGGGGCGAATAGGCACGCCCTGACCCGCCTCTTGCGGGCGACAGGGTGTGTCTGCACGGAGCTCGACGGGAAGGCCTGAGGAGAGCCGAGGTGGCAGGCCGCGGTCACCCCCGCTCCGCGTGGGCCGCGAACTGCGGGAAACGACGAAGGCTTACCTGCGCCGTTCCTGCGCCAAGAAGTGTCGCGAGGGGCCTCTGAATCCGAGAGCATTTGGCCCCGCCAAGTCGGTGGCAAAAGGATCCACCAAAGTGTCTATGCTTGGCCCCACCAAGTCGGTGGCAAAAGGATCCACCAAAGTGTCTATGCTTGACCCCGTCAAGTCGATGACAAGGGGTCGTCCAAAGCGCCTGTAATTGTCCCCACCAAGTCGGTGGCGAAAGGGTCCACCAAAGTGCCTGTTTTTGGCCCCGCCGAAGCGCACTTGATTTTGGGTAAAAACTCCACCCCGAAATACGTCGGAATAAGGGGGTAAAAAGTGATAAAATTTTAGGTTAGTTTTGGGCGCGTTTTGGTTGCTCCGAAAGACGTGATTTTTTAACTTGAGTTTATGCGATTTTTAGTGCGGATTTTGCAGGGAATTCCTACCACTTTTTTCTGACCAAAAAGTGTTCTTGGAGGCCCTTCAAACCAAGGTGAGTTTGCCTTGAAAACGCTTGTCAGTTAATCACTAAGAGTGGCCTAGATTTGCCGTTTTTTTTTGGCTTAGATTCTCACCTAAAAAGCGTCTCAGAGTAAGTTGAGAAAACGGAAAGTTTTATTCCTTAAGAGTATCTCCGAAGCGTCCTTCTTTCGTCCTGATTTTGTAGCAGATTTTTATGCTCAAAAGTGCAAAATTCGGTTGGTTGAAAATGGCACGGGGCTGTCCTAGACCGAGGCTGCCTCGACTGTTTTTTTTAAACTGAAGCCGGACTTGGACTGTACGAAATGATTGCGAAGCGCTCGATATCCCACGTCCCAGTTTTTGCCCTGCGACATCTTTTCTTCCGGGCTTTGCCGTTCAAAGTGAAAAAAATACTAGACGAAAAAAAACGAACTTGCTTAATTACCAAGGTGCTTATTGTCGCGAATTATGGCGGAGGCAATTCCGCCAACTACTTTAACAAACTTCGAACAAGCGAGGAAGAGAAATGACTGAAAATGCAGAAGCCGCCCTGTTCGGCAACCCCCCTGAGTCGGCCCCTAAAGTGGCCGCACCCAAGAAGAATGGCAAACCAAAAAAGAAGGCTCGCGACCTGCGCCGATCCTTCACCAAGAGCGATATTAAGGAGCTCGAAGGCCTCCTTGGCAAGCTTGAAGCAAAAACAAAAGTTGGCAAACACGAGGCCTTGATGGCGCTGGCTCCGACGATCATCGCCAATATCCAAAAGGGTTGGAAGCCGATTGAGATCGCCAAGGTTCTAAAAGAAGAGGGCCGGATGGCCAGTGTTCGCCAGACCGACATTCTTCGCGTTTTGAAGCTTTCTTTTGACGCGGGCGATCTGACAGAAGAAGATGTGCAGAAGCTTAAATTGAAGGCGATATTCACGGTAAAGATGTAGCGAGAGGTGCTCCCCAATCGTTGGACAGGGGATCGCCATTACTAAGCTTGAGATCTTTCGTCAGGCCGCCTTTTGCAAGTTGTCCCGGTAGAACTCGCCGGGAGTCTTGCCCATGAGGCTACTGTGAGGCCTGACCGTGTTATAGAACTCCAGCCACTTGCCAATGCCGGCCCTGGCCTCCGAACCGGTCTCGTAGGCGTTGAGGTACACGTTTTCGTATTTCAATGATCGCCAAAGTCGTTCGATACATTGTCCATCCAGCGGCCGCGGGCATCCATGGATATGCGAATCTCATTTTCCTGCAAGACCTTGATGAAGGCATAGCTGGTAAACTGGCTGCCCTGATCGGTGTTGAACATCTCCGGGGGGCCGTACTTATCCAGGGCCTCTTCAAGGGCAGCAACGCAAAAGTCCGTATCCATGCTGTTGGAGAGCCGCCAGGACAGAACGGCCCGGCTATGCCAGTCCATGATAGCCACCAAGTACAGGAAGCCTTTGCGCATGGGAATATACGTGATGTCGGTGCACCAGGCTTGATTACTTCTTTCGATTACAATATCCCGTAATAAATAGGGATATTTCTTATGCATGGGGTTTTGAATGCTGGTTCGAGGCTTCTGGTACACCGCCACGATACCCATCAGGCGCATTAGTCGCCGGACCCGCTTATCTCCCACGCAATGCCCCAATGACCTAAGATGGCGACGCATTTGCCTCACACCAAAGAACGGCCACTCCATGAATATTCGATCTATTTCCTGCATCAGCATGAGATTACAGGAAGATTCTTCTTTGGCTTTGTAGTAGTACGTCGCTCGATTTAAACCAAGCAACATACACTGACGGTTGATACTGAGAGCCGTGTGCTCTGGCTCAATCTTCTCTCGCCTGCGGGAAGCACTTAACGGCCGCAGGCTTTGACTAAAAAATCACGTTCCACCGTTAGCTGGCCAATTTTGGCGTGCAGGTCATGGAGTTGTTTCTCAGCGTTCACGTCTTTGCTCGTTTTTGCACCGGAAAAAATGTCGGCAGCTTCGCTTTTGAGCTGCTTGAGCCATTTATTGATCAGCGTTTGATGCACTCCATGTTCGGCGCTGAGCTGGGCGATGGTTTTCTCTCCCGAAAGGGCCGCGAGGGCGACTTTCGCTTTGAACGCCGGGGCGTGATTTTTCCGTTTGGACATGATGATTCTCCTTGTGTGAGGTTAAGCTATCATACCTGTCCAAATTTTGGGGAGCACCTCTGACCTCGTCTTTCAAGGCGAGGTCGTTGACGGGTGTGGAGCTTAGGGGAACAGGCGGGGTGCTGACAAGTGGTGGACCTCGGATTGAGATACCCAGTCCATCACCCAGCCTTCCAATGCGTGACCCGGCTCAAAACGCAACCCCATCTCTCATGCTTGGTTTATTGACGCTTTACTGCTACGCAGCCGCCCCATGACCACCATCCGTTTGACCCCGTCCGGACGCCTGGCCCTTGATCTCGCCGAAACCGACGCATCCCCTGCGGCGCAGGACCTGGCCGCCCGGTTCGCGGAGGACTGGCGCGAGGGGCTGTTCTGCCTTGGCGCCCGCCGCGACAGCCTGACCCATCTCGGAGCGGCCCGATTCTGGGCCGTCGTGGCCTCACGCTACCTGATCGCCGTCTGCCATCTCCCCGAAAGCCGGACCATTCCGGAACCCCCAACACGCGACGAGTTGGCGGCCTGGGTCGAAAACGCGCCGCCCATGCCCGGCGGCGAATATCTGCGCATCGAGGTGCTGGAATCGATATGGTCCGATCTGGCCGCGTGGGGCCAGGGAGCCATGGAAGAGGACGGCGGTATCGAGCGCTTCCTGCAAAGCCGCGCCCCGGGCTGGAACGCCGTGGGCCGAGTCACCTTTCATCTGGCCGAAAATCCGCGCGATCCAGGCCAGCCCTTTGCCTTTATGGCCAGCTTCACCACCGGCGTGGGATCTGACGGTCAGATCCGCCATCTGCCGCTGCGCAAAGCCCTGGAACTGCATGCCGGCACCCGGAACAAACCGGCCCTGGTCAAACTGCTCACGCCCATCCAGGAAGCGGCAACGCGCTGCGACTGGGTCCGGGTCATGATCGATAACGGCGACATCTACCGGCCCATGGCCTGGCCGACCGACCGCGCCTACATGCTGCTGCGCTCCATCCCGCTTCTGGAAGACAGCGGCCTGGTGGTGCGCGTGCCGGACTGGTGGAAAAAACGGCCCCGGCCCAGGGTCGGGGTGGTCATCGGCGAGTCGAGCCGATCGTTGCTCGGCATCGAATCCATGCTCGATTTTCGCGTCAACGTGACCCTGGACGGCGAGCCCTTATCGCCCGAAGATCTGGAAGCCCTCCTCGCGGGCGAAGACGGGCTGGTGCTGTTCAAGGGAACCTGGGTGGAGGTTGACCGAGAGCGGCTGCGCCAGGCCTTGGAGCATTGGCAATCCATGGAACGCGAAGCGGGCGACGGTCTGTCCTTCATCCAGGGCATGCGCCTGCTAGCCGGGACCAGCCTCGACCTGCGCGACCAGTCCATGCCCGAAGAGGAGCGGAGCTGGAGCGATGTCGTCAGCGGCCAGGCCCTGCTCGAAATTTTGCACGGACTGCGCCACCCGGACCGGTTGGAGAAGCCCCTGGCCGCAGGCATCGTCGCAACCTTGCGCCCCTATCAGAGCGAAGGCGCGGCTTGGATGCATTTCCTGTCCAAGCTGGGTCTTGGCGCCTGTCTGGCCGACGACATGGGGCTGGGAAAGACGCTGCAAGTGCTGACCGTGCTCGACCATCTCCGGGAGCAGGGTGCGGGTCCGTCCCTCTTGGTGCTACCGGCCTCGCTGCTCGGCAACTGGCGGGCCGAGGCCGAGCGCTTCGCCCCGAGGCTGCGACTGCTCTTTGCCCACCCGGCCGAAACGCCCAGACGGGATCTGGACGACTTGGCTCAAAATCCGGCCCAGGCCTTGAAGGGAGTCGACCTGGTCGTGACCACCTACGCCCTGGTCGACCGCACCCCGTGGATGGCCGAACACAACTGGAATCTGGTCATCCTGGACGAAGCCCAGGCCATCAAGAACCACTCCACAAAGCAGAGCAAGGCCGTGCGACGGCTCAAGGCCAGGGCGCGCATCGCCCTGACCGGAACGCCGGTGGAGAACCGGGTCGGCGACCTGTGGTCCCTGTTCGATTTCCTGAATCCCGGCCTGCTCGGCACGGCTGCGCAATTCAAACGCTTCCTCAAGGACAGCGAAAGCAGGCCGGGTCCTCTGGCTCCCTTGCGCAAGCTGGTCGCGCCATACATCCTGCGCCGCCTGAAGACGGACAGATCAATCATCGCCGACCTGCCGGACAAGACCGAGACCGTGCGCTACTGCGGCCTGAGCCGGGACCAGATCAAGCACTACGAACTGGTGGTCCGGACCATGGAACGAGGGCTGACCAAGGACGGGGACATGGATTCCATGACCCGGCGCGGCCTGGTCCTGCAAAGCCTGATGCGCCTGAAGCAGATCTGCAACCACCCGGCACAGTTCACGGGCCAGGGAGATTTTGCGCCGGACAGGAGCGGCAAATTTGTCCGTTTGGCCGAAATTGCCCAGGAGTTGGCCGAACGACAGGAAAAAGCCCTCGTCTTCACCCAGTTCCGGGAGATCATCCCGGCCCTGCACGACCACCTGGCCGCCATCTTCAGACGTCCCGGCCTGGTCCTTCACGGCGGGACGGCAATCGCGGGGCGCGCTGACCTGGTCCGGGAATTCCAGAGCGAAACCGGCCCGCCCTTTTTTGTCCTGTCCCTCAAGGCAGGCGGGACGGGCCTCAATCTCACGGCGGCCTCCCATGTCATCCATTTTGACCGCTGGTGGAACCCGGCCGTTGAAAACCAGGCCACGGACCGCTGTTTCCGCATCGGCCAGCACCGAAATGTGCTTGTGCACAAGTTTGTGACCACGGGGACCATCGAGGAAAAAATCGATCGCATGATCGCAGGCAAAAAGGCATTGGTCGAGAACCTCCTCGGCTCTGGCGAAGAAATCCGGCTGACGGAGCTGTCCGACGCCGAACTGATCGATCTGGTCCGGCTCGACCTGTCCAGGGCCGCGGACCAGTAAGGAGAAGCCCATGTCACGCTTTGGATGGACGCCCTATGTGCCCGTGAGCCAGCGCAAGGCCGACGCCAAAAAGGAAATGGAAAAGCTGCGCAAGAAAGGCCAGTGCGTCATGCCCGTGGAAATCGCGGGCCGGACCATCGCGCGCAGTTTCTGGGGCAAGGCCTGGTGCACGCACCTGGAGTCTTTTTCCGACTATGAAAACCGCCTGCCGCGAGGCCGGACCTATGTCCGCAACGGATCGGTCTGCCACCTGGAAATCCGTGCAGGGGAAATTCTGGCCAAGGTCAGCGGATCGGAGTTGTACACGGTGCGCATCACCGTCGCCAAGCTGCCTGCGGCCAAATGGGCAGCCACCAAGAGCCGCTGCACGGGCCAGGTCGGCTCCCTGCTCGAACTGCTCCAGGGCAGGCTTTCGGCCGAGGTGATGGGTGTGGTCGCGCATCGGACGGAAGGGCTCTTCCCGCAGCCAGGCGAGATGAAGCTCGAATGTTCCTGCCCGGACTGGGCCAGCATGTGCAAGCATGTCGCCGCCGTGCTTTACGGGGTTGGGCATCGCCTCGACACGGATCCGGGCCTGCTCTTCATCTTGCGCGGCGTAGACCCCGAGGAACTGATCACCGCACCCATCGGGCTGCTGGATGGCGATGCGTCCCGGTCGGACACCCTGGCTGACGCGGATCTGGCCGATCTTTTCGGCATCGAGGTCGACCTGGAACCTGTTTTACCCCATAACGTCGGAGCGAGCACGCCCAGGCGGGCCAAGCCCGCACCACACGCCACGACCAGGGCCACGCAAGCCTCAACCCCCAAGCCGGTCACGGCAAAACCCAGACCCACACCCAAATCCTTCAGCCCCACCGGGCCGAACATCAGGAAACTGCGCAGGAAAATGAGTCTGACCGTTGAAGAATTCGCCGCCCGCATAGGAGCCAGCCCGGCCACCATCCGCCGCTGGGAAAACTCGCGCGGCAAATGCAACCTGCAAGCACGTTTTATGGAAGCCCTTGGCGATTTGCATGCAGCAGAACCAGATTACCGAATGGAAGCGGCAACTCAGCGAACGGGCCGATAGTGAACCGGCGGTGGACTTGAAGGTACTCCATGCCAAGATCGGCCAACTGACGCTGGAAAACGATTTTTTAGAAAGCGCACTCAGCAAGGTGGGATTGCTGAGCGCAAAGCGATGATCGATCGCGAGCACGAGGTTTCAATCAAGCGGCAGGCCGAACTGGTCGGGATAAGTCGCGGTACCGTGTACTATCAGCCTCGGCCGGTGAGCGCCGCCGACTTGGCGCTCATGCGCCGTATTGACGAACTGCATCTTGAGCATCCTTTCATGGGTGCCCGGATGCTCCGGGATCAACTGAATCGTGCTGGCGTCGCTGTTGGGCGCAAGCATGTCGGCTCGTTGATGGCACGCATGGGGATTGCTGCGCTGTACCGGAAGCCCGGCACCAGCAAGAAGCATCCTGGGCACAAGGTATATCCCTATCTGCTACGAGGACTGCTCATTGAAAGAAGCAATCAGGTTTGGGCTCTGGATACGACCTACATCTCGATGGCCAAGGGTTTCGTGTACCTGACCGCAGTCGTGGATTGGGTCAGCCGAAAGGTCCTGGCGTCAAAGATAGCGATCACCCTGGAGGCTTGCCATGCGGTCGATGTGCTTCAGGAAGCCTTTCGCCGCTATGGCACTCCGGAAATCGTGAACACGGATCAAGGCAGTCAGTTTACGGCGATCGAGTTTGTAACGGCTGTGAAGGACATGGGCTGCAAGCTGAGTATGGATGGCCGAGGAGCCTGGCGTGACAACGTTTTCGTTGAGCGCCTTTGGAAGTCGGTGAAGTACGAACGGGCATATCTGCACGCCTACGACACGGTGAGCGATGCCCGGAAGTCGATCATGGAATACATGAATTGGTACAATCAAAAGCGGCCGCATTCACGGTTGGGCAAGAAAACGCCTGACGAGGCTTACGCCGAGCGAATGTCGCCAGTGAGAGTGGCAGTGTAAGAGAAAAGCGGAGATTCCACTTAAGAAACGGGCAAACGTGTTCAAACAAACTGAGCCACTTCTGAGCGCTTACAGATCTCTCGCTACCCAGACGACTTTGCCGATGATCTGGATGCCATTTAATAGGTTGCCTCGCGCATCGATTTCTAGTGGGGCGTAATCATTGTTGACGCTTGTGAGGATAAGTTTGCCGGGTTGGGCGTCTAACTTTTTAATATAAATGAGGTCTTCTATCGCGATCGCGAAAAGGTTGCCTGGTCGAGGTGCGGTTGTTGAGGTATCGATTAGGACAACATCATTATTCTTGATCTCTGGTTCCATGCTGTCCCCCGCCACGCGCACAAGAACCATTGCGGTGATGCTCCCCTTGCGGCGCAAGAAGCCTGAACGGAAGGAATAGCTCGTTTCAGGGTTGGAAATAGTCTCCCGAGATTCCTTCATAGCCGAGAGTCTCGCCTCCACGATAGGTAAGATCACGGTCTCACACTCATGGCAAGCCAGACTTCCCATATCATTACAAACGGGAGCTAAAAAGGGAAGGCTGCGCAGCCTTGCAGCATCGCCCTCTGTAATTTCATGATTTTGCCTCATGGCTTCGTTTGGCAACTTCGAGGTTTTGAACTTCAAGCCCCTCTTAAACTGCCCTTCGCCCGTTAAAAGCCAATCTGCAGAAATACCCTTCGTTAACGCCACCGTCGTTATCCATGACGGCGGAACAGATTTCTTTTGTTTCGCTTTTGAAATAGATCCCTGCTGAAGACCGAGGCATTTTGCTAGGTCAGTGTCCGTCTTGACTCCAAAAACTGACTTGAAACGCGCCAAAACACCTTCAAAGTCAACCTCCAGAAGATCGGGGTCGCAGCCTCCAGGCAAAGCGTTTTTTTCTAACATTTAAACCTTTTTTCGTTAAAATAAGAAAAAATCGTTGACTAAATATGATATTTATCGTTAATATGGGCGAGTGGTGGCGATAAATATCCCTAATTAAAATTAAACTTACTCAAAAAGAAACGAGGCGGCAAGAATTAATACATTTATTGCCTTGGGAGTGGAAGCGCGCCCAGCGGCACTTCGCCGCAAGCCCTTGGGACAGCCATGGGTAATTTAAAACGAAACCGGTAGATTGCTGAGAGAATAAATTTGTTATGAAGATCATCATGGGCGACATCCACGCAGATTTCGGAAATTTAAACCGGTTCATCAACAAAAAGAAGCCCGACATCATACTGCAATGCGGCGACTTCGGATGGTGGCCGCATCGCCACGGCACAGACAAGATAAGCAGAAATCGGCGCTTCGATCAATACGCCGTCAAGCTGGGCGGGGCGAGACTGTATTGGTGCGACGGCAACCACGAAAATCACGACGACCTGCAAGAGTGCATGAAGGCGACCCCAGGGCAGCCCCTGGAGATTCCGGTTCCCGGCTGTTTCTACATGCCAAGGGGCTCAGTCTTGACCTTACCAGATGGCAGGAACGTCCTCTTCTTCGGGGGAGCCATGTCCACGGACAGGGAATGTCGGACCGAAGGCGACGACTGGTGGGCGAAAGAGGTGCCCACTGTCGAGGATCTTGATCATGCCCGGGCGCAAGTTGCTGCCCATGGCGGGCGGGTGGACATTGTCATTTCACACACTGGGCCTCTGGCCTTCTTGCGGCACCTCCCGAAGAACAAGATTGACCAGGCACGACTGGATGACCCCACTGCGGCCCTTCTGGATTCGGTCCTGCAAGAGTTCCAGCCCCGGAGGTGGTTCTTTGGGCATTTCCATCTCAGCGCACATGGGGAAGACCAGGGCTGCGAATGGCAGGCCCTAAGCGCCGAAGGCTTCGGGGACAAGTGGTGGGTGGAGCTGTGAGGGTCCTCATGGCCTGTTAGACTCATTTTTTGAGTCTAACGGACGATGAAGCTAAGTATGGGACTGCCATTATTTGGCACTACGGTACTTGGCTTCGACGGTGAAAGGCGGTTCATAGTATGGTAATCCAATTTTTTTAGACTTTCGTACTATGAGGCGACGGTGAAGGGCGGGTTACGGAGGTTTTGTTGTGAAAAAAGAAAGCGTCATCGAGGCCGTGAGACAGATGGTCGAGCAGATACCGATTGCTCAGAGCTTCGGCTTCGCTGATTTCGGGGATCTGGCCACTACCAGGCGCAGGGCGCTCTCACGGGCACTGCGACAGATGGTCAAGGACAAGGAGATCCGGCGTGCATACCCGGGCCGGTTCTACCGGCCAAGGGTATCGGACCGCTTCGGCCCTGTGGAGCTTTTTGGTCGTGAACTGCTGCGCGAGGCCTTGGATGTGGGCTATCCTGCCGGCTCATGGGCGCATAATGACCTCGGACTTTCTACACAAGTCCCGATGGTCTTGACTATTGCGACGCCTAGCTGGACGCATGAGAGGCGTTTTGGATACCAGAGAGTGCGCTATATACAATCTACAATTAAAGAAATCCCGAAGGAGAAGGCGGCAAGGTTGGCGCTTATGATCCTTGATTCACTCAAAGAAATACGTAACGTCAGTGATTCGTCACCGAATCACGTTGTGAACCAACTTTTTTTTCTCTTCAAGCAGCACGTGACGATCGAGCATCTTGGTTATCTTTTAAAGTACGGACTGCAATACCCTCCGCATGTACGGGCGTTGCTTGGTGCGATATTTGAAATTGAGAAGCATCTGCACTTGAGCGAAATGCTTCGCAAAACATTGAATCCGAAGACTGAATACTTTGTTGGCGTTGATAAGGCTTTGCCAAATTTTAAAAAATGGAAATTGGTTGGACCTAGACGGACTTATATAGCGTGGCAACGGCGGTGGAAGAAAAGAAAAAATGAAGCACAGAAATTTGAATCATGAACTGTGGACCCCGGCGGCTATTGATAGCTGTATCACCAGAGGCCGCCAACAGGATTGGGATGAGATGCGACAAGCTGCGCTCGATGATCAGGATATCATGGAGCGGGTGAGCAAGATCGCGGGGTACGAGAAGAACTTGGAGAGCCCCTTTGACGATCTGGTTTATCGGGAGTGGTGGAGGTGGGTGCAGGATCCCGGGCGGAAGTCTTGGAGACCGGACCTTAAAAACTGCGGGGGAGTGTGAAACCTTCTGAAGCCCTTCAAACACACCGGAACGCGGTTCTCGCGTTTGTTGCTGCACGTAAGGCGTGCAACGCACGCGTCTTTGGGTCTGTCTTGCGAGCAGAGGGCCACGAGGGCAGTGACCTCGACATCCTCGTTGACCCCCTGCCCGGGGCCTCATTGTTTGATCTTGGCGGGCTCCAGGTCGATCTGGAAGAGCTTCTGGGCGTTCCTGTCGATCTCGTCACCCCTGGCGACTTGCCAGAGAAATTCAGAAGCCAAGTCCTTACGGAGGCGCAAAAGATATGATCCTGTTTGCTGGTGACTGTCATGGGGATTTTGTGCCCCTCATCGAGGAGGCCGGCGAGGCCTCGGCTGTGGTGCTCTTGGGCGACCAGGAACCGCTGATCGACCTTGCGGTGGAATTGGGACCAAGCGTGGCTCCGAAAACATGGTGGATCTATGGCAACCACGACAGTGATTACCAGTCTTATTTCGATAATCATGCGCCAATGGCTGACCGCAACCTGCATTGCCGCGTAGTGGAAATCAATGGTGTGCGCATCGCAGGCCTTGGTGGGGTGTTTCGCGCGAAAAAATTCGAGATAGATCAAACCACGAGACTGCACGAAGTGGATTTAAATTGCCCACAAGACGCCAGAGAGGCGTGGATTAAGCTCCGGCGAGGCGGAAGGTCATACCCTGCGGACTTCACCTCCATCTTTCCTGACGACCTGACAGCCTTGCTGCAGTTCAAAGGGCAAGTAGACGTGCTGGTTACGCACGAGGCCCCCGAGTCTCACGCGCTCGGTTTCCCACTCCTCGGCGACATTGCCCGCGCCATGGGCGTCAAACTACTCATTCACGGCCACCACCATGAGCGCTACAGCGCCACCCTGGACGGCGGAATTCGCGTGGAAGGAATTGGGATGGCAAGGACCCCGGAAGGTTTTTTCCGGCTATGCCAAAGCAATGGAGATCGGCCATGATCCTTTTCGCTGGGGACTGCCACGGTGACTTTGAACCCATGTTGGAAGCCGCGGCATCAGCCACGGCAGTCATCCTTTTGGGAGACCAGGAACCGCTCGACGATTTGGCGACGATCCTCGGCCCGGAGATCGCGGAAAAGACGTGGTGGATATTCGGCAATCATGACAGCGACGATCCTGAATACCTGAAGCATCACGCCGCCATGGCCGACAGAAACCTGCACTGCCGCGTGATTGAAATCGATGGCCTGCGCGTCGCCGGCCTCGGCGGCACCTTTCGGTCCAACGTTTTCGGCGTGGATCGCCAGACCACTTTAAGCGACCTCCCCATGGTCCGCCCCCAAGACACTCGCCAAAGCCTGGCTCTGATCCGCAAGGACAAAAAGCTCGCACCGCAGGACCACACGACCATCTTCCCGGAAGACCTGAACTTTATGGCCCGCCTTGCCAGTAAGACCCGCGTTGATGTTCTTGTGACCCACGAGGCCCCGGAGTCCCATAAACTCGGCTATCGAATCCTGGGTGACGTGGCCCGCGCCCTCAAGGCCAGGATTCACATTCATGGCCATCACCACGAGCGTCATGACGCCATGATTGATGGAGGCGTCCGGGTTGCAGGGGTGGGCATGATGATCGAATGGCTTCAGCCAAGGGATGGGCTCTTCTGGCTTTCGCCCTTTCCTGGCGGAAACATGCTTGCAATGGGATACGACCAGAAAAGAAAGATGTATCGGGGCGAGTTCGTCGGCCTGGACGGGTGCAAAAGTTTTGCGGCGCCAGGCCTGAACGTCTTGCAGGAAGAAGGTGCCCAGATTCTTGATACCTTCCTGAAAAGCAGGAAAGCACGATAAAGGAGAATTACCATGCCCGTTGATTCTTACGATCTGGCCCGCAAAGGGCTTCTGGCACCGGACTTCGATCAATGGGGATTGAGGCACCCCTACGATTCGAGCGTGGGCCACGAGGCGGCCAGATCCGTCTGTCTGCCACCCAACTGCATCCGCGCCACCGACGGATGGACCGTGGCCCACGAAGCAGCCTCACACGGAGTCCTTCCACCTGATTTCGACAGATGGTACCTGGCGGATGTCGACGGCTGGAGCGTGGCGCACGAGGCTGCCAGAACCGGGCACTTGCCACCCGACTTCATCCACTGGGAGATCCGCGACCTGAGGGGATGGACCGTGGCCCACGAAGCAGCCTCGCACGGCGCCCTCCCCCCTGATTTCAACAGATGGGATCTGGTCGATTTCGACGGCTACACAGTGGCTCACACCGCCGCCGAACACGGACACCTCCCGTCCGACTTCCCGCATATGGATTGGGCCGATGCGGATGGGCTGACCGTGGGCAAGGTTTACGCAAAAAAGATGAATTCATTACCAGCAGGCACAGGCCCTACGCAAAAGCCCAAAGATTCCAAGCGCAAGATGGTTTATGACTTTTCCAAGGAGAGGCCCCCAAAGAACCCGGTTGATCCCGAGGAGGTGGCTACGGTCAGGCGGATACTCCGGCAATATCCTTGCGACATCGAAGACGACCGTATCCGCCTTCACCCTGAGCTTAAGGTGACGCCAGAGGAGCGCCTGATTCTGCGAAAATATCTGATGGCAAAGGGCTACCACGCCGCAAAGAATGCGGTTGCGGAGTTGGACGCCATGGGCGATTGTCCATGAGTGAACAGGTGTCCATGAGTGAACAGGTGGCAACTTCGGGGTTAATTCCAGCGGGAAGGACGAGCAGGGCAACTCGGCGACCGGTCCTGGAACCAGTTCCGAATGTCCTCGGGAAATTCGGGCTGAAAGACCGCTAGCCGGTCAAACGTTGTTGACTTTGGCTTCAGAGTTAGTAAACTTAGTCCTGAACTTAGCTAATTTTTGGAGGGCCTATGCACCAGGTAAACATTCACGATGCCAAGACGAATCTGTCCCGGTTGATCGAGCAGGCTGTGAACGGTGAGCCTTTTATAATCGCCAAGTCCGGTAAGCCCATGGTCACCGTCACTGCATTTTCGCCACCGCCTGATCCGGCAAAACGGATAGGTTTTTTGCAAGGCATGATCGCAGTCCCGGACGATTTTGATTCCATGGGCAAGGAAGAGATCCTGGGCCTGTTTGAAGGTGCCAAGTGAAGCTGCTCCTCGATACGCACATGCTGTTGTGGGCGGCGGCAGGCACATTGCCCGGCAAAGCTGAAAGTCTGGTGGTCGACGCGAACAACACGCTGTATTTCAGCTCAGCCAGCATGTGGGAGATCGGGATCAAGAAAAGTCTTAGTAGGAGCGATTTTAGGGTCGAACCGGAAGTGTTGCGGCGCGGGTTGCTTGACAACCAGTACAACGAACTGTGCATCACAAGCCTGCACGCTCTTGCGGTCAATGACTTGCCCATGCTCCACAAGGACCCCTTCGACAGGATGCTGCTGGCGCAGGCCAAAAGCGAGGGAATATCCCTGCTGACATCGGACAGCATCATGCGCGAGTACCCCGGACCGGTGTTGTTTGTGCCGAAGAGAGGGTGTCCGAAATTTTGTGTAAACGGCAGTGTTAGAGGTTAAGCATCCTGTCTTCGAATTGGATGCTGAATCTGGTCAAAGCGGCCTTCCAATCCCGGATTGGCATGGTCCATTTCCGGCTGATGTCCTGTAGTGCCAGATAGAAGAGCTTGGCAAGGGAGTCGTCACTCGGGAACGAGCCCCGGTTTTTGGTGATCTTGCGAAGGCTCATATTGATCGATTCGATAGCGTTGGTCGTATAGATAACTTTCCGAATTTCTTGGGGATAGCTGAAAAACGGAATAATCCGTTCCCAGTTCCTGCGCCAGGATTGCCCGATGGGTGCCAGCGTCTGGTTCCACTTCTCTTCAAACTCCGTGAGCCGTTGTTCTCCAGACTCTACGGTCGTCGAAGTATAGATGGCCCTCAGATCGGCGGCGACTTCCTTGCGCTGCTTCCAGTTCACGAACTTGAGGCTGTGACGCACCATATGCACCAGGCAGAGCGTCCTATCTGGGGCTGTTGCGGGTAATATCATCGCCGGCGGCCTGATCGGCTGGGGGGTAGATGCGGCCACGGGTGGCGACTCCAAATTGGTACCAGAGACCATAAGCGTAACCTTGGCACCGGATCCGGTTGCAATTGAGCAAGCAGGTCCGACCTTGGAGAGGGCGGAAGCTCTGGAAAAGGATCTAAAACGCCTGGAAGAATTGTTGGCTTCCGGTACAATCACTCATGAGGAGTACCAAGATCTGAGGCAAAAGACGCTTGCTCAATACTGGGCGTTCTTCGCAAATATTGATGGAAGGAAAAGCATGCCAGCACAGATAATAACCATTGCCATCCAGAAGGGCCGGGTTGGGAAGACCACTACCGCCGTAAACCTTGCTCACGCACTCGCATTCAAACCTTTTAATAAAAGAGTGCTGGTCATCGACATGGACCCGCAATCAAATGCCACGGCCATGTTGAGTCCGAATCCGAAGGGCGGTGAGAAAACCATCGCGGATGTCTTCCTCGACTCCCGAATCAAAATCTCGACATGCACCGTTCCTTCCAAAGTTAAGGGCATAAAGATCATCTCTTCGAACATAGACGTATTCAAACTCAAAACATTGCTCGGCCCGTTTTCCCCAAAGGGCATTTTTGGGTTGAAACTCAAAATGGAGGGGGATCCCAAGTTCCTGGATGCTTACGACTACATTATTATTGACTGTCCGCCGGATATAGGCGGGCCGTTAGTTGCCAACGCCCTGGTCGCGGCCGACTACCTAGTCATGCCTCTCTCTGCGGAATCAATCTTTGGCCTGCAGGGTGTCGACTACTTCTTGAAATGCTTCGATGAGTTCTCTTTGGTAAACCCGAAGGCCAAATTATTGGGGGCACTCATCACCTTTTTTGATGGCCGCACCAAAGCATCCGCGATGATGGAGGCTCAGGTCCTCAACTATTTCGGCGAGGAGCGCGTCTTCAAAACCCGCATCTCTCGTACTACGACCATCGGTAAGGCCGAACTGGCAGGCAAAACCTGCATCTCCTACGACACCCGGGTACAGGGGTGTCGGGACTATCGCAGCCTGGCTGCCGAGATTGAATCAATGCTTTCGGGTAATACCGTTACCGTCGATCTCGACGATGACGAGTAATCAGGGGTAGTCTTGTGCCAGCGCGATTTGAAACGTCATTTTTCACAACCTTTTGCTGAGAGGTGCTCCCCCAATCGTTTGGCAGGGAATTGCTGGTTGAGGGTTCTGGAACTTACGCCGGCGGAAAAACTGGCAAAAACTGGCAAAGACATTTTGAAAATCAAAATAAAAAGAAAAAGGCTTATTGCAGGGTCGCAATAAGCCTTTGTTTTTTATGGTGCCCAGGGCCGGACTTGAACCGGCACGCCCCGAAGGGCAAGGGATTTTAAATCCCTGGCGTCTACCACTTCCACCACCCGGGCAGGGAGGTTTTTCAAATATACAGGGTGCCGCTGACCGTCAATTCTTTCTTGGCTGCCGGGCCTTTCAGGCGATGACGTCGAGGAGCCTGCCCTTGTGCGGGTGCGCGGGGGGCGGTTCCGGGGAAGAGTCGGGTGCGGGGCGGCGTCTTTCGGACGCGGGGTCTTTTTTCTCCTGCCGGGTCACGGGTTCCGCCGGACTGATCGCCGTGATTTCTTCGCGCATGGCCTTCAGTCCGCCTTGTTGCGGCTTTTGATGTAGTTTTCAAAGTCGGCGGCGAATCCGCTGTCGATGTACTGCAGGTCGCGCAGCAGTTCTTCGGCGTCAAAGCCGTTTTGCACCGCGAACTGCGCAAACGCCCGGCCGGAGGTGCCGGCGTTGCGCTGGCGGATCAGCCCTTCGCCGTCGCGCGAAAAGAACTGGTAGTGCCCAAGGGGGTCGAGGACCAGGGAATACTCAAGGTCCCACGGAGTGTCCGCAGCGTAGTTGACGACGGAGCCGAGATAGTGGCCGGGCAGGGATTTCACGCGGGTCTCCTGTCTTTGCGCAGGGTGAATTTGTACCAGTCCTTGTACTGATAGTAGTAAAGGGCCATGCCGCATTGCACAAGGACCGAGGCGAACATGGCCATCCACACGCCGTTTGCGGACTGCAGCACCACGTGCCCCAGCAGGTACGCCAGCGGCAGGCGCACCAGCCACGCCGCAGACCCGAAGATCACGGCCTGGTAGATGGTCGCCCCCGCCCCGGTGAAGGCCCCGCCGAGGATCATGGCGGCCAGGAGCGGCGGCGTGGCGGCCATGTTCCAGGCCAGGTAGCGGATGGCCTCTGCCTGCACCTCAAGGTCCGGTGCCACAAAGGCGATGACCGGCTCGATGACCAGCCACAACAGGCCCGTGATGACGGTCATGACCGCCACGCCCACGAGCATGATCTTGTAGCCGATGCGCTTGGCCTCCTCTTTTTGCCCCTGGCCGAGGTAGTGGCCGACCAGGATGGAGGCGGTGAAGTTGAAGGCGATGCCGGGCAAAAAGAGCAGGGCCTCGATGCGGATGCCCGCGCTCATGCCCGCCATGGCCACCACGTTGCCATAGGGGAGGCTGGCGGTGATGGCGTAGAGTACCATGTAGGCCGAGTGCCAGACCAACTGCATCAGCCCGGCGGGCCAAGCCACCTTGATCAGGTAGGGCAGGGCCAGTCGCACCCAGCGCCACGGGGCCAGGCTCTGCCGGGAGAGCAGTCCGCAGCGAAACATCATCACGAAATTATAAACGGTCCCGCACAGGATGGAGGCGAAGGTGGCCCAGGCGATGCCCTTGTAGCCGAGGTTGGGCAGGCCCCACATGCCAAGCCCAAGGCCGAGGTCGAGCAGGGTGTTCACGCCCGTGACCAGGATCATGGAGTAAAGGGGCAGGGTCACGATCTTCTGGGCCCGGAAAAAGGCGTTGCTGACGGTGAACAGGTAATAGGCGGGCATGATGTAGAGACTGACCTGCAGCAGGTATTCGGCGATGTGCATGACTTCGGCCGGGATCTGCAGGAGGCCGAGGAAACGCTCGTCGAACCACAGCCCGAAGGCGAGGATCAAGAGGCCCGTGACCAGCCCGAGCCCGACGCCAAGGCCCACGAAGCGCTTGATGCGGCGAGGCAGGCCCGCGCCGGAGCTCTGGCTGATGGCCGCGACGCTGCCGTTGGCCAGGGCGATGGCCACGACCATGAAGAAGAACATGGCCTGGCTCATGACGCCCATGCAGGCCTGTGTCTCGCGCCCGATGCGTCCCGCCACCCAGACGTCCACAAATCCGATCAGGAAGTGGAAGAACATCATCACCACCTGCGGCCAGGTCAGGTTCCAGATGGTGGCGATGGGGGCGCTGTGCATGCGCTGGTCGAATTCGTTGTGGGCCATTTACGCTCCAAATGAGTTGTCAGGGTCGGCATGCTTCAGAGGCCTTGATTTGACAAGTGAAAATGTTGCCGTCGTGTGTCGCGGGGCTTGCACGCTTGCTTTCCCGCGAGGCTGCGGATAACGAAGCGGATCTTGACAACAAACAGGGCCCCTGGCCCGTGAGGTAGAGCGTGAATTTGGAAAATTTGCCTGAAAGTGTGACGGTGGTCGAGGAGGGAGAGAAACGGTTCTTCCTGGTCGGCACCGCGCACGTGTCTCTGGAAAGCGTGGAAGACGTGCGCCGCACGGTTGAGATCGTGCAGCCCGATTCCATCTGCGTGGAGCTGTGCGCTGCGCGCCACCAGGCCATGACCCGGCGTGACGACTGGAAGCGGATGGACATCTACAAGGTCATCAAGGAAGGCAAGGCCGTCTTTCTCATGGTGCAGCTCGTGCTGCAGGCCTTTTACCGCAAGATCGGCGACAAGCTTGGCGTGCAGCCCGGCGCGGAGATGATGGAGGGCGTTCGCCTGGCCGAGGAGACCGGGGCGACCCTGGTTTTGGCCGACCGCGACGTGCAGGTCACTCTGAAGCGCGTCTGGGGCTATCTTGGGTTCTGGAAGAAATTTCAGCTCCTGAGCCAGCTCCTTGGCAGCATCTTCGTGGACGACGACGTGGACAAGGCCCTCATCGAAGACCTGAAAAAGAAGGACCAGCTGGCGTCCATCATGGGCTCCTTCGGGGAGAGCTTCCCGCAGATCAAGGAACGCCTCATCGACGAGCGCGACATCTATCTGGCGCAGAAGATCCGCAAGGCGCCGGGCGAGAACATCGTGGCCGTTGTCGGGGCCGGGCATGTTCCGGGCATGCAGCAGTATTTCGGTCGTGACATCGACCTGGCTCCCCTGGAGGAGCTGCCCCCCCCGTCCAGATGGGGTGCTTTCTGGAAGTGGGGATTGCCCGGTTTTTTCGTCGTATTGCTGATCGTCGGTTTTTTCCGTGGCGGCGCTGAGACCTCCATGGACGCCATCTCCATCTGGGTGCTGGTGACCGGCATCGGCGCGGCTCTGGGCTCCCTGGCCGCCATGGGCCATCCGCTGACCGTGCTCTCGAGCTTTCTGGCCGCGCCCTTCACCACGCTGCATCCGGTCCTCGCGGCGGGCTGGGTGGCGGGACTGGTGCAGGCCTGGGTCAAGAAGCCCACGGTTTCGGACCTCGAAGACCTGCCCTTAAGCGTAATGACGGTCAAAGGCTTCTGGCTGAACCCGGTCAGCCGCATCCTGCTGGTGGTCATTTTCGCCAACCTGGGCGCGACCATCGGCGTGTTCGTGTCCAGCAGCTGGATCGCGAGCAGGGTTTTCTAGCAGGTCGCTGAAAAACGGCAATCTGCTGCGTCAGCGAAAAAATCCAGAGCGCGCATCTGCGTAATACACTGCGCGCCCTGGATTTTTTCGCTTCCTTGCATCTCACCATTTTTGAGCGGCCTGCGAATTTTGAATTGTTAGGCAGCCAGCTCGCACACTTTGCGACGCAACCGCCTGTTCCGGCACAACAAAAAAAGGGTGACCCACCGAAGGGTCACCCTTTTTTGTTGTCGTTTTCAGGAGCGCCCGGCGCTAGTACGCGCCGTCCTGGTTCAGTTCCTTGTCCGTGATCTTGTGGGCGAAGGTCTTGTGCAGCCAGAACTGGTACCCGGCCACGATGGGGATGAAGACCAAGGTCACGCCCAGCATGATGGACAGGGTCAGCGTGCTGGAGGCCGCGTTGCTGATGGTGATGGAGTACTCCGGTGCGATGCTCGATGGCAAGAGCGCCGGGTACAGCCCGACCACGCCGAAGAGGGTCAGCCCGCCGATGAGGGCGGCGGAGAGGCCCCAGGCGAACCACCAGTCCCCGCGTCCGATCTGCTGCCGCATCAGCACGAGCGCCACCACCGGCACGGCCAGGAGTACGAGCATGAGCGGGTTGAGCAGGTAGTTGGCCAGAAGGTTCGTGTAGAACACCGTCAGCACCACGAAGACGCCGATGAAGCCCACGAGCACGGGCCACAGCTTGCGGGCAGTGGCTGCGGCGCGCTGCTGCAGATCGCCCTCGCTCTTGATGGACAGCCACAGGGCGCCGTGCATGGCAAAAAGCAGCACGAAGAGCACGCCGCCGACCAGGCCGTAGGGGTTGAACAGGAGCAGGAAGCTGCCCTGGAACACGCCGTTCTCATCGAGGGGCAGGCCCATGAAGATGTTGGAGAAGGCCACGCCCAGGATCAGGGCGGGCAGGAAGCTGCCAATGGTCGCGCCCCAATCCCAGACCCGGCGCCAGGCCGGGCTGTCGACCTGATGGCGGAATTCCAGGGACACGCCGCGGATGATGAGCGCAAACAGCAGCAGCATGAGCGGTATGTAGAGCCCGCTGAACATGACCGCATAGGCCTTGGGGAACGCGGCGAAGGTCACGCCGCCGGCAGTGATCAGCCAGACTTCGTTGCCGTCCCAGAAGGGGCCCATGGAGTTGAACATGACGCGGCGATCGCGGTCGGATTTGCCCAGAAAGGGGACAAGGGTGCCGATGCCCAGGTCATAGCCGTCCAGGATGAAGTAGATGGCCCAGAGCACGCCCCAGAGTAGGAACCAGATGGTTTCGAGCATGAATCAATCCTCCTTGTAATCCGAACGGGCTATGCCTCGGCCGGGCCTTTTTTGGCGTATTTGTACAGCAGGTAGATGTCCAGGGCGCCAAGCAGGGCGTAGAGCAGGGTCAGGGACACCAGCGAGAACGCAACCTGCGAAGTGACAATGGGCGAGACCGCGTCCGCCGTTCGCATCAGACCATACACGATCCATGGCTGACGGCCCACTTCCGCCACGACCCAGCCCGCCTCGATGGCGATGTAGGGCAGGGGGATGGCGTAGAGCATGATCCTCAGCAGCCTCGGGGTCTCGGTCAGCTTGTTGCGGCGCAGGAAGGCCCAGATGCACAGGATGGGCAGCAGCGTGCCGATGCCGACCATGACCCGGAAGGACAGGAAGGTCAGCAGCACGGGCGGGCGATCCTCTTCGGGCCATTCCTTGAGGCCCTGCACCGGTGTGTTGAAGGACCCGTGGGCCAGGAAGGACAGGCCGCCGGGGATGCCGAAGAGCTCGATGGCGTTCTTTTCGTTCTTTTCATCAGGCACAACCAGCAGGTACATGGGCGCGTTTTCATGGGTCTCCCACAGGGATTCCATGGCCGCCAGCTTGGCCGGCTGGATGCGGCCCACTTCCTGGGCATGATGGTGGCCCTGGGCGGCGACCAGCACGGAGAAGATGAGCGCAAAGAACATGCCCATCTTGAAGGAGCGGGTGAAGAACTCGACGTTCTGTTTTTTCAGCAGATGATAGGCCGAGACGCCCATGATGAAGAACCCGGCCAGGGTGAAGGCGCCGCTCAAGGTATGTACATACTGCTGCCAGCCGAAGGGGTTGGTCAGCACTTCGAAGAAGTTGTCCAGTTCGGCGCGGCCGTTGCGGATCACGTAGCCCACCGGGTTCTGCATGAAGGCGTTGGCGAGCAGAATCCATACGGCCGAGAGGTTGGAGGCGATGGCCACCAGCCAGATGCAGAGTAAGTGCACTTTCGGGGTCAGGATGTTCCAGCCGAAGATCCATGCGCCAAGGAATGTCGACTCCAGAAAGAACGACGTGGTGGCCTCGATGGCCAGGAGCGACCCGAAGATGTCGCCGACGTATTCGGAGTAGCGGGACCAGTTGGTGCCGAACTGGAACTCCAGCGTGATGCCCGTGACCACGCCGAGCACGAAATTTATGACAAAGAGTTTGCCCCAGAATTTGGTCATCCGTTTGTACATCTCGTCGCCGGTGCGCACATACTTGGTTTCCATGATGGCCACCAGGATGGACAGACCGAGAGTCAGCGGGACGAAGATGAAATGAAACATGGTAGCCATGGCAAACTGGAGCCTGGATAGCATGAGCACATCCATGGAAAGCCTCCTTTAGCAAGCTGCTGAAAGTACGTCGATTTTGCGAGATCGCTGCAGAAAACCCAGACCCGCGGTTGCCTGAATGCCTTCACGGGCACACGTGCGCTTCGGCCCGGATCTTCTGCCTGTCGCCATATCTCAACAGCCGGTTAGTTGTGTGCGGGGCCTTTGATCCGTTGTATGGCCTCGGTGGCCAGGGAGGCCAGAGTCAGTTCCAGAAGTTCACGGTCGCGGTACAGTTCGAGTGTCGATCGATCCTCGGTCATGGGCTCAAGCAGCGGCAGGGCCGAGGTCAGGCCGAGCTGGCCGCAGGCCCAGGCCGCAAGGCCGCGGATGGCCGCGTCACAGTCGGCCAGGGCGCAGAGCAGGTCGGGCTCGGCCTTGACCGCGAGATCGGGCCGGACCTGCGCCAGACGGGCCACTCCCCACACCGCGCCGCGCCGCAGGGGACCGTATTCCAGATAGCAGTCCGGGCGGCAGTGATCCTCGTGGATATAGGCCAGCAGGTGGTTGTGGTACTCGGCGGCAACCATCGGGCTCTGCGTCATGATCTCGGCCATGGCCTCGGGCGCGCCCCAGCCGATGCCGCCGGACTCGTCGTTGAGGCTCCAGATGAAGCGGCGCATGACCACCCGCGCCTTTTCCGGGGCTCCGGCGGCCAGGGCGGCAACCACGACCCCGAAACCGGTCACGGCGCGCCAGCGGACCAGGGGCGACGGATTGCACAGGGCCGAAAAGAGCGGGGCCACGGCCTGCTGGCCGAGGTTCGCCAGACTTGCAAGCCCCGCCTCCCAGCCGTCACCGGCCAGGAGGTCCAGGATGTGTCGTTTGGTTTCTCTGTTGCGCGCCATGGGTTGCGCCTTACGCCTGGGCTTCCACTTTGGCGATGATGGCTTTTGCGACCTGACGTCCCAGTTCCTTGCATTCGGCCAGCTTGGCGTGATCAGGCACGTTCTTGCACTTCACGCCGGGCTCCACGACCTCGATCTTGGCCGATTTGAGCCAATCGGTCAGCACGCCGAGGGATTCGCCGCTCCAGCCAAACGAGGCGAAGGCCGCGCCTACGCGTCCCACGGGCCGCAATCCCTTCATGTAGGTCAGAAAGTCGGCCATGAGCGGCATGATGCCGTTGTTGTGGGTCGGGGAGCCGCAGATGATGCCCGTGGCGTCGGCCAGTTCACCGATGACGTCGCTGTGGTGGTACTGCTTGAGGTGCATGATTTTCACGGCCACGCCTTCTTCCATCAGCCCTTCGGCAATGGCCTTGGCCATCTTTTCCGTGGAATGCCACATGGTGTCGTAGACGATGACGGCCTTCTTGTTGGGCCGCTGCTCGGCGTAGTCGCGGTAGGCCTCTAGGATGAGTGGCACGTTGGAGCGCCAGATGATGCCGTGGTCCGGGGCGATCATGTCGATCTTAAGGCCCAGCTTGGCCACGTCGTCGAGCACCGCGATGACCCGCGGGGAGTAGGGCAGGATGATGTTGTGGTAGTAGTGGGAGCTTTCGCGCATGAGCATGGCCAGGTCGATCTCGTCGTCGAAGCGCTCGCTGCAGGCGATGTTCTGGCCGAAGGCGTCGTTGGAGATGAGCAGCTTGTCCTCGGGAATGTAGGAGAACATGGAGTCGGGCCAGTGCAGCATGCGCGCGTCCATGAACTGCACGGTGCGCTTGCCGAGGCTGATGGAGTCGCCGGTCTGCACGGTCTGGTACGGCCAGTCGGGCTGGTGAAAGTGGTCGAGAAGCATGCGGTGGCCAAGCTTGGAGCAGAACACCTTCTCGGGCTGGATCTTGTCCATCAGAAAGGGCATGGCCCCGGAGTGGTCCGGCTCGATGTGGTTGCAGACGATGTAGTCTATCTTCTCAAGCGGGATCAGGGAGCGGATCTGGTGATAGAGGTCCATCTGGAATTTGGCCGGGACTGAATCGAACAGGGTGATCTTTTCGTCCATGACCAGGTAGGCGTTGTATGTCGTTCCCTGGGGGGATCTGGAGTATCCGTGGAAATCGTGGATGTTCCAGTCCACCACGCCGACCCAGTAGATGTCTTTCTTGATTTCGGTAACAGGCATTGGGAGATGTCCTTACAACATGATGACCCCGCCGGGGGCGGGGAGCTGAGTTTGAAAAAGACAAGGCCAGCCCGCATGTACCGGGCTGGCCCTTTGAATGCTAGTCTTCCTTGACGAAGTCGTCTTTTCCGGCTCCGCAGACCGGACAGGTCCAGTCCTCGGGGATGTCTTCGAACTTGGTGCCGGGGGCTACGCCGCTGTCCGGGTCGCCGACGGCAGGATCGTAAACATAACCGCAGAGTGTGCAAACATATTTGTCCATATCTCGTGTCTCCCTTTAGTTTTCAGTTTTCCACTGTCCGTGCAGGTTGCAATATTCCCTTGCCGTGACTTTCTCCGCCTGGATGCAGAACTCGGCTTCAGGGGCCTGGCCGGGTTCGAGGTACTGACGGTAGACTTTGCCGTCGGCAATAAGTTCAATCCACTCAATATAATGAGCGTCGAGCATGGGGTGCGCCACATCTCCGACCACGACCTTGTAGCCCGTATCGGTCTTGTGGATGACAGGCACGTGCTTTTCCCGCGCCGCATCGACGGTACCCTCGACCTGCAGTTTCATGTCCTCACCGCAGCAGACCAGGGTCCCGCCGCCGCCGTGCATGACTTCGACAATATTTCCACACAGGTCGCATTTGTACACTTCGAGTCTTTCAGCCATTTTCTTCTCCTTGACGTTCGAGGATTAGGTGTAGCCTGACAGCTAGCACGAACCGCTCCGTTGTTCCAGCAATTTTGGCAATTGTCTGATAAGTGACGCCAAAAGGGCTACTGAGCGACCCGTTGGGCGGCCAGGCACTGCGGGCATATGCCCGAGAACTCAAGGCTGAGGGCGGTGATCTGGAAATCGGTGTTGACCCGTTCCCCGATGTCGGAGATGTCCGGAGCATCAAAAATGTCTCCCACCTTGCCGCAGGCATCGCAACGGATATGGTGATGGGGCGAGACATCCCCGTCAAAGCGCTTTTGACCGGCCGCGTTTTCCAGTTTGCGCACCAGGCCCAGTGAACTGAGCACTTCAAGGTTGCGGTAAACGGTTCCAAGGCTGATGCGCGGCATTTTCCGGCGCACCATGCCGTAGAGTTCGTCGGCGGTGGGGTGGGTGGTCACGGACCTCAGTTCTTCCAGAATGAGCCTGCGCTGGCTGGTCAGGCGCATGTCCTTGCCCAAGAGTTCTTTCATTTTGAGTACCTCTTTCAAAACTTGATAATTGTTCCTATTAAAAATAGGAAGCTGCGTCAACAAAAAGACAATGTTGCATCAGACTGCCAGCGAATCGGTCAACTACCTCACCTTGAAAGACGAGGCTTGTAACTACACTCAGCCGCAATTCCTCTAGGAGGCTTTGGCTTCAACATGCGTTACGATAGGCCGGTTGACAGGCGGCCCGCTCAGGACGGGCATGCCACCCTGAGCAAGGTATTTCCAGGCTATATTCCTGGCAGCGTTGAGGTCCGCGTTGAGCGAGAAGCCGCAAGCGCCGCAGACGAAAAGGCTCTGGTTCTTGCGGTTGGATCGTGCTGTGTATCCGCACTTCGAGCAACGCTGGCTTGTCTTCCTCGGGTCAACAGTCTCGACGCGGCAACCAGCCGCTTCGGCCTTGTATTTGAGGAAGGATTTGAGCTGCTCGTAGCTCCACCCATGGTGCCGGCGCCGCTGGCGCTTGCCACGCTGCTTGGTGGTGGAGCGAATGCCCTTGAGGTTTTCCAGCACGATCACGGACCCGTTGCCGGCCATATCCACGATCCTCTTGGAAAGGACGTGGTCGCAATCGCGCCTGAACCGTTGCTGCCGATGCCTGACGCGCCGAAGATGGCGCCTGGCGGAGGCAGTGCCTTTGGCCTGAAGATTGCGTTTGAGCCGGAAATACCGTTTTTCGATTTCCTTCCAGCGAGCTTCGCCCAGGAACACATTCCCGGACGTAACCGCTGGGCGATTGATTCCAAGATCCACGCCGACAGCCTGTCCCGTAGGGGAAAAGGGCTCGTCGGGCAGAGTCAGGACGGAATGCAGCCACCATGCACCGTCCCGGTAAAGAAGGTCGGAGGAATCAAACTCGATGGCCTTGGCCAGAATGGCCGCGGCATGCGTATTCGCCGTCCAGGTAACCTTGATGCGCCCAACCGTGGTCGCGAGGCTTGCCTCGCCCGGAAGCATCCGGTGCGACCGGGCATCATAGCGAATGCTCCCGGCCTTCGTGCGCGGGCAATGGACCTTGCGGCCCTTGGCCCGCAGCGCAAAAGCGGAGCCGATAGCCTCGGTGGCTTTGACCCTGGCCGCACAGACGAGCTGCGCAGGCAGACTCGGGTGTTTCTCCCGGAGCTGGTAATAGGTGGCTTTGTGAAGCGCCACGCCGTTCTTCACTCCCTGCTCCCATCCATAAGCCGCGACAGTGTCAAAGCAGTCGCGGACCATGGCCAGGGTCTCACAAAGAGCCTCGGCTTGGTCGGGAGTAGGATGGAGCTTAAGGCGGACAGTGCGCTTCATAATTCATATATGCATTAGTTTTGCGCAATTGTCAAGGCCAACGCAAGAGGAAACTAGGAGGCGGCACTTCCTCCCCCCCCTAAAGGAAGGGGTCTCCGTGCCGAAGAATCGATGAGCTCCAGCAGCGATGCGGTCGATATTTCCTGCATGCAGGCGTTGCCGAGGGCGCACGCGTCCTGGCCGTGCAGGGAGCAGGGGGCCATGGAGCAGGGGATCTGCCAGATCTTGTCGTGAGGGCCTGAGGGGTAGAATCCCCATTCGCGTGTAGTGGGGCCGAACAGCGCGGCCACGGGCGTGTCCACGGCCGTGGCCAGATGCATGGGGCCGGAGTCGCCGGTGACCAGGGCCCGGCACAGGGACAGGAGCGCCGAGGTGGCGCGCAGGTCCGTGGCGTTGGTCAGATCGTGCGGGTCACCGGGCAGCAGGGGCTGCCTGTGCCTGCCGATGACGATGACCTCGTCCCCTCTGGACCGCAGGGCCTGGACCAGATCTTTCCAGACTTCCGGGCGGGGGGTCTTGGCCGGGTGGGTGGCATAGGGATGAATGGCGACAGGGCGCTGGGCGCCCAGACGTGCCAGGGTTTCAACGGCCAGGGATTTTTCCTGTTCGCTCAGAAATATGCGGGGCCTCAGCATGTCCGGGCTCACGGGCGAGGAGCCCAGGGCCAGGCAGTAGCGCTGGGGTACGTTGAGGCGTCGCAGCCTGGCAGCGGGCAGGGGGTGGCGCGTGGCCAGGAAGAGTCGCCTGCGCAGGGAGTATTTGGGGTAGGTCCGGGTGGGGCCGGGCCACAGGAGGCGCAGCATCAGGGTGCGCAGGTTGCCGTGCAGATCGATCAGCGGCAGGTCGCCCATCTGACGCGCCAGGGAGCGGCAGAATCTGATCCAGGCCGCGCCGCGCAGGTCTTCATCCCTGACGGTGATGACCTGGCTTACGGCCGGGTGGTGGGCAAAAACCGGGGCCAGCTGGGGGCGGGTCAGTACCCGGAAGGTCAGCCCGGCCTTCCTGTGCCAGTACGCGAGCACGCCCGTGGTCAGGATGGCGTCGCCAAGCGCGCTCAGGCGAACGGTCAGGCATTCCCGGTTGTTGAAAGGCAACGGCATGGACGATCCTAAATTTTTGGGCACAGTTCGGCGTAGACTTCCATAAGGGCAGCCGAGGTGTGTGCGGGGTGAAAGTTTTGGGCGTGGCGGACGCCCCTGGCAACCATGTCCCGGCGCAAGTTCTCGTCACCGAGGACCCTGGACAGGGCTTCGGCCAGTTCCGGGACATTCCCTGGCGTGGTGTAGAGGGCCGCGTCGCCGCCGGGTTCGGAAAAACAGGAGCCGGTGGACGTGATGACCGGAACCTGGCTGCCAAGGGCTTCCAGGATCGGAATGCCGAACCCCTCACCCACGGACGGGTAGGCGAAGACGCAGGCCTCCCGGTACAGGCCGGGCAGGTCGGCGTCGTCGACCCGGCCCGCAAAGTGGACCCGCCCCGCAAGGCCCAGGGTTCGGGCCTGCTCCCGCAGGGCCGCTTCCAGGGGGCCGGTGCCGACGATGACCAGATCCGGCCGGTCGGCCGCGGGCAGCTGGGCCAGGGCGGCGATGAGGGTCTTGGCGCCTTTGCGCTCGATGAGGGATCCGACAAAGAGCGCATACCGCTCCGGGAGGTGGTATTTCTCGCGCAGCCTGTCCGCTTCGACCTGGGACCGAGGGTCTGAAAACGCGGGGGAGCAGCTCTGGTAGACCACGCGGATGCGGTCCTGTGAGACGCCGAAAATTTCGTGCACGTCATCGGCTGTCTTCCGGCTGATGGCGACGACCATGTCCGCACGCCTGCAGCTGTGTCGGTATTTGAATGCGTAGAGCCGGCGGTCTAGCCAGGGGTAGAGATGCGGATGGGTCATGAAGAGCAGGTCGTGCACCGTGACCACGGTGCGCGTGACCGGCCCAAAGGCGGTCAGGGGCAGCTCGTGGGAAAGGCCGTGGTAGATGTCGAGACCGTGGCGGCGGGCGGCGCGGGGAATTCCCAGGCTGCGCCACAGGGCCGGAAACTTGCGGCCCGCCGGGCATGCTTCCTGCACAACAAGGGGGTGTTGAGAGGATAATGTGCAAAATTCTCCGGCCGCGCGTGGGGTGAAAAGCGTATAGCTATGCCCGGGAAAATACTCCGCCAGTCCCAGGATCGTGCTGCGTGCGTAATTACCCAGTCCCGTGCGGTTGAGAAAAAAGCGCTTGGCGTCAAATCCGATGTGCATGCACATGTTCCTTTTTTTGCACAAGTAGGCTCAGATAGCTGCCGAGGTCGCGGGCCAGCCAGGTCGGGCGGTCCGGGCCCGGAGGGCAGCGCAGCACCGGGGCGTTTGATGCATCAAGGCCCAGGCTGCGGGCCGCTTCCGGGCCATGTCCGGTCAGCACCAGGACGGTCTGTGCGCAGCCGATGGCCTGGCCGAAGCGGATGTCGGCGACCTTGTCCCCGATCATGACCGCCTTTTGGGCGGACAGGCCGAATCGGGCTGCCAGGTCCCGCCAGAGTCCGGGGCGCGGTTTGCGGCACTGGCACTCTTCTTCGGGCGAGTGAGGGCAGTGCGCGGCCCCGGCGAGGCGGATGCCTTCAGCCAGCAGCAGTTCCTCCAGCCGCGCATGGACCCGGAGGTACTCGTCGGAGCTGAAAAGCCCGCGTCCGATGCCGCTCTGGTTGCTGGCCAGGTAGAAGCCGCAGCCAAGTTCGCCCAGACGGCGCATGGGCGCGGCCACGCCGGGGATGAGCGCGACCAGGTCCGGGTCGCGCAGGTAGTGGCGCTCTTCGATGAGCGTTCCGTCGCGATCGAGAAGAATGGTGTCTATGTCGGTCATATTTGTCCTTGCCGAAGATGGGCTTTTTTGATCGGTAAGCGCAGCCAGGTCAAGAAAGGAAATGAATTGCCCGTCCGCGCGGCCGGACAGGCTCCGCTGGCCGAAATTTGTCGGACGAAAATGTTGACGAAACTGACTTGGTTGTGGATATGCGCTTGGCTTGCCGCCACGCAAGGCGTCGTGACAGGTGGTGCCGGTCCGTGCTAGGGCCGGGTCACATCGAAACCGGAGACTTTTATGAGTACCGCAAAAAATCAGAAATGGGTCTATCTGGCCGCCATTCTGCTTGTGGGCACCGGAGTGGGGTATCTCCTCTTCAGTGGCCTGTCCCAGAATTCCGTATATTTCCTCAATGTTTCAGAAGCGCTGGCCATGCCGGCCGAAAAACTGACCCAGGCGCGGCTGTTCGGCACGGTTGCCGACAACGGCATCGAGCGCGATCCGTCATCCCTCGGCGTGTCCTTTTTCGCCCAGGATTCCGAGCAACCGGACAAGACCATCCGCGTCCATTTCACGGGCGCGGTCCCCGACACCTTCAAGGCCGGGGTCGAGGTCATCCTGGAAGGGTCGTTCACGGCCGACACCAGGGTCTTCGAAGCCACTACCATGATGACCAAATGTCCATCCAAATACGAGAAAAATGACGAGGGCCAGATGCGTCCCCCCGGATATGCCGGCTAGTCTGCGGCCCTTTGCCTTTTTTTCGCAACCAGAACCTCCACGAGGATACCCCGTTTCATGCACGCCATCAGTTTCACCGCACTCCTCCTGAGCATGCTGGCCGCCGTGGGCTTGACCGCGACGGCCGGGATGAAGGCCCTCAAAGATGATTTCGACACCGTAGCCCTGCTCGAAAAAGGGCAGATTCTGCTGACCGTCGTGGTCCTGGCGGTCTCCGTGGTCCTGGTGCAGGCGCTTGTGGTCCGCGACTACTCCTACGTCTACGTCCGCGACTACACCGACAACTTCCTGCCCATGTTCTACGCCGTGACGGCCTTCTGGGCCGGACAGAACGGGTCCTTCCTGTTCTGGTACCTGTGCGTGGCCGTCATGGGCTGGTGCATGATCTACACCCCTGGGTACTCGCGTCTTGACGACCGGACCAAGGTGTACTTCTGGATCATCTTCTTCCTGGTCGAGATATTCTTCCTTTATGCCCTGACCGGGCCGAGCAATCCCTTCATGCGCCTTGATCCTGTTCCCGCCGATGGCCGGGGCATGAACCCCCTGCTGCAGAATCCGGGTATGATCTTTCATCCGCCCCTTCTGTTCCTCGGTTACGCCGGATACACCATACCCTGTTGCCTGGCCTTGGCGTCGCGCCTGTCGGGCGGTAACCGCGAGTGGCTCGATCTCTGCCGGAACTGGAACATCGTGGCCTGGATATTTCTGACCTCGGGCATCATACTTGGCGCCTGGTGGGCGTATATGGAATTGGGCTGGGGCGGATACTGGGCCTGGGATCCGGTCGAAAACGCGTCCCTCATTCCCTGGCTGATCGGCACCGCCTTCATCCACACCGCCATTGTCGGGCGCACGCGGGGGACTCTGCTGCGGACCAACGCGTTCCTGATTTCCCTGACCCTCCTGCTGTGCTTTTTCGCCACCTTCGTGGTGCGCAGCGGGCTCATCGATTCCGTGCACGCCTTCGGCGGAAGCCGTATGGGCGTGCCGCTGCTGGTCTTCATGATCGCGGGGCTCGCGTTCGTCCTCTATGTCTGCTTCGTGCCGCGCAAGGACGACGCGACCCGCATCGACGACTTCACCAGTCGGCCGGGCATGCTCTTCCTGGCGTCCTGGCTCTTTTTGTGCATTGGGGCCATCGTCTTTCTCGGAGTGCTCTGGCCGGTCATCAGCACCCTGTGGAGCGCGAACCCCGTTGGCCTTGACGCCGGGTTTTACAACCGGGTCTGCCTGCCCCTGTTCGCCGTCCTTGCTCTCATCATGGCCGTGTGCCCCTGGTTTTCCCAGAAGAGCGGCATCAGCGACACGCCGGCCTTGGGGCTGGTCCTGGGCGTGGGCGTGGGATCGGCGGTGATCATCTACGCGCTGGGCTATACCCAGCCCCTGGCCCTGTTTTCCTCGGCCTCGGGGTTCATGATGGTCGCCTCCATCGCGCTGTACTTTGTCCGCAACAAGGGGGCGCGTGCCTTTCTGCCGTCCTGGGGCGCCTATGGCGTGCACCTGGGCGTGGCGTTGATGGTGCTTGGGGTGGCCTTCTCCGGTGCCTACAAGGTCGAGGGCGATGCCGTGCTGACCCCGGGCCAGACCATGAAGGTGGGCAGCTACGATATCCTCTTCACCGAATTGACCCATGACCACAACAATCCGGCCATGAACAGCCACGCCGCCTTGCTGACCGTGACCCGCGACGGAAAGAAGGTAGGCAACATGGCCCCGGAAAAGCGCCTGTATCGCAATTTCGAACAGTCGACCTTTGCCGAGGTTTCGGTCATCCCGTCCCTGGGTGAGGAGATCTACGCCACGCTGCTCGGCTTCAACGAGCAGGGCACGGCCAGCCTGCGGATCAGCGTCAACCCGCTGGTCAACTGGATCTGGATCGGCGGCACCCTGTCCTGCCTGATCGCGTTTCTGTGCTGGAGAAAGATCGAGCGCCCGTGATGAGTGCGGGTTCCATCCTTACCCTGCGGGCGGTCAGCCATTTCTTCGGCTCCCGGCTGATCTTCAAGGGGGTGTCCTGCGAGCTGGGGCCGGGCAACATCATGCTCGTGGCCGGCCCCAACGGCGCGGGAAAGACCACGCTCCTTAAGATCATGGCCGGGTTGACCCCGCCCCGGGCCGGGACTGTGGAACGCAGGGTCCCTGACCGGGCCATGGCCTTCATGGGACACCAGACCTTTGTCTATCCGGCCCTGTCGGCGCTCGGCAACCTCGAGTTCTGGAACAGTGTGTACGGTCGCGGCCTCGATGACGCCGCACTGCTCGGGCTGCTCGGCCGGGTGGGGCTCAAGGGGTTCGCCCTGGAAGCGGCGGGCACGTTTTCCCGGGGCATGGCCCAGCGCCTGTCCCTGGCGCGGGTTCTTTTGGTCGAGCCTGAGCTTGTGTTCCTCGACGAGCCTTCCACGGGTCTCGACACTGCCTCCCAGGCTCTGCTGCATGGTGAACTGGAGCGGGCCCGGGGTCGCGGGGCGGGCATTGTCTGGATATCGCACGACCTGGAACGCGATCTGGGCCGGGCCGACCTGGTCCTTGGCCTGGGCGGCCGCGGCATGACCTACTTCGGCCCGGCGCAGGGATTTTCCCCGGAGGGACAGTGATAACGTCATCGCTGGCCATCGCCCGCAAGGATCTGCGCCTGGCCTTCGCCGGCGGCCAGGGACCGGTGCAGGCGGTGCTGCTCGGACTCCTGCTCGTCTTCATCTTCAGTCTCTCTGCGGCCCCCGGCGAGCGCTTCTCCGCGCAGCAGGCCATGGCCATCTTCTGGCTGTGCAGCTCTTTCGGGGTGGTCCTTATTTTTTCCCTGCTTTTCCGCTTCGAGGAGGAGAACGACACGGCCACGGCCCTGCTGCTGTCGCCTCTGCCGGTACAGGCCCTGTGGCTGGGCAAGACCCTGGCCGGGCTTCTTCTTCTGCTCCTTTGCCAGCTGTTCTTTTTTCCCGCGGCCCTTGTCTTTCTCGGTCTGGACCCCGGCAGCAACCTGGCGGGGCTCGCGCTCATGGTCCTTTCCGTGGACGTCGGTCTGTGCGTGCTGGGCGGGCTCATCGGGGCCATGGGCCATGGGCAGGGGGCCAAGGACGCTCTCTTGACCATCATCGTCTTTCCGCTGCAGATCCCGCTTCTGCTCGGCGGCATCCGCATCGGGGTCGGACTCATGCAGGGTGCTTCCGTGGACGGAGTCGCGGACTGGTTCGGGCTTGTCATGGCGTTTGACGCGGTTTTCGCGGGCGCCGCACTTTTTCTGTTTCCCCATGTCTTCAAGGGGGATTAAGGGATGGGTATGTTTCGCATCTATCCAAAAATACTCATGATTCTTGCAGGCGCGAGCATGGCGCTGATGATGGTGGGACAATACGCCATCTGGTACCACGCCCCCGAGGAACTGACCATGGGCCTGGTGCAGAAGATCTTCTACTTTCATCTGCCGCTGGCCTGGTGGTCCTTTGTCGCCTTTTTCGGGGTCTGCGTCGCAAGTGTCATGGTGCTGTGGACCGGCCGCGAGCACTGGGACGTGCTGGCCGGAGTGATGGCCGAGATCGGGGTGCTCTTCAGCGGGCTCGCCCTCATCACCGGATCGATCTGGGGGCGGGCGGCCTGGAACACCTGGTGGACCTGGGATCCCCGGCTTTCGACCACGCTGGTGATGTGGTTCGTGTATGCCGGCTATCTGGTCCTGCGTTCCGCAGACGCGGGCGGGACCAAGGGCGCGAAGATGCGGGCGGTGCTGGGGATCGTGGCCTTTCTGGACGTTCCCCTTGTTTTTCTGTCCGCCAGGCTGTGGCGCTCCATTCACCCGGCCGTGCTCGCGTCCAAGGGTGGGGGATTGGAGCCTGAAATGTGGACCGCTGTGTGGATCAATGTCCTCGCCTGGGGCGTGCTGTTCGGGACCCTGGTCCTGGCCCGCTATCACGGAGCCGGTCTGAAACGGCGCGTGGAAGCGGCATTGATCAGAATTCAGGAAAAGACCTTGTAATGAGGGGATGGGCATGAATTACCTTTTTATCGCCAATGCGTGCGTCTGGCTGGGAGTGGGCGGATATGTCCTGTTTCTGGCCCGGCAGCACTGTGTTTTGGAACGCCGCGTACGGCAACTGGAGATACTCGATGGAGACGAATAACGCTTTCCCCCAGGTCGCCCGTCGTCGGGTGACCCTGTTTCTACTGGCCTGCCTGGGTGCCTTGCTTTTTACCGCCGTGGTTTACCGGGTCGACAATCCCTCCATCGTGCAGCACGAGGAACAGCGCGAGATGCCCGGCGGCGGGAGTATGGAAAAAATGGGCGACATGGCCGGGGTTTCCGCCCTGATGCAGAGGCTGCAGTCCAACCCCGACGACATCGAAGCCATGCGCTCCCTGGGCATGTCCTTTATGGAGATGCAGGCATGGGAAAGGGCCCTCGCATTCTGGGACATGGTCCTTGAGCGGCACGCCGATGATGTCATGGCCCTCAACCAGAAAGGCTTCTGCCTGTTCGAACTGGAACAGTACGCCGAGGCGGCCGTCCTTTTCGAACGCATGCTCGGTATTGAAAAAGACAACTTCCACGCCCATTACAACCTGGGCGTCATCTACAAGTACTATCTCGAGCAGCCGGAAAAGGCGGCCTCGCACTTTCAGGCCGTTGTCGACGGAGCACCGGAAGACCCTGCGCTGCTCAGCAACGCCCGGCGTGAACTGGGCGGCGAGTAGGCCTGCCGATCCTGTTTGACACCGCCAAGGGGCTGGTGGTAATAGCCCTCGATTCCGAAAGCTTTAGTGATCCGTCAGTGCGGGTCATGACTCATATCCAAAACTTGAACTTTGCGGAGGAACTGATGAAACGTTTTTCTGGTCTCGTGATCGCTGCGTGTCTGACTTTGGTGACCAGTACGGCCTTTGGCGCCGATACCGTGAAGATCGGCGTGGCGGGCGCCCACACCGGCGATCTGGCCTCCTACGGTCTGCCCACCGTTAATGCGGCCAAGCTTGTGGCCAAAGATGTCAACGCCAAGGGCGGTATTGACGGCAAGATGATCGAACTTCTTATCCAGGACGAAGAGTGCAAGCCCGAAAAGGCCACCAACGCAGCCACCAAGCTCGTCTCTGACGGCGCCGTCGTTGTTGTCGGTCACATCTGCTCCGGGGCCACCAAGGCCGCCCTGCCGATCTACACCGAAAACAATATCGTCACCATGTCTCCCTCCGCCACCAATCCCGACCTGACTCAGAGCGGCCAGTATCCGACCTTCTTCCGCACCATCGCTTCCGATGACAACCAGGCCAAGCTCGGCGTGGATTTTGCCATCGACAAGCTCGGCTCCAAGAAGATCGCCGTGCTGCACGACAAGGGCGACTACGGCAAGGGTTACGCCGAGTTCGCGCAGAAGTTCATCAAGGAAGGCGGCCAGGCCGAAGTCGTGCTGTTCGAAGGCGTGACCCCCGGTGCGGTGGACTACTCTGCCGTGATTCAGAAGGTCCGTCAGTCCGGTGCCGACACCGTCATGTTCGGCGGCTACCATCCGGAAGCCTCCAAGCTCGTCTCCCAGCTGAACAAGCGTCGCGTCGAAGTGAAGTTCATCTCCGATGACGGCGTCAAGGACGACACCTTCATCAAGGTCGCCGGTGCCGACGCCGAAGGCGTTTACGCTTCCGGTCCCCAGGACGTCAGCGGCCTGGAAATGAACAAGGCCGCCAAGGCCGCCCACATGGCCGAATTCGGCACCGAGCCCGGCGCCTTCTTTGACGCCGCCTACGCAGCCATGCAGGCCCTGGTCAACGCCATCGACAAGGCCGACTCCACCGATGCCGACAAGATCATGAACGTGCTGCGCACCGAAGTCGTGGACACCACGGTCGGCAGCATCAAGTTTGACGCTCGCGGCGATGCCGAAGGCGTTGGATTCTCCATGTACCAGGTCCAGAACGGCGTGTACGTGGAAGTGAAGTAGGCTCCCTCTTCCAATGAAGCTTTAACCGAGGGACGGGCAATAAAGCCTGTCCCTCGGTTCTTTCAACAGACCGGCAAGGAACTTTCCAGGGCCGGAGCAGATGGGGAATTATGGACTGGCAATATTTCATGGAACTTTTTCTCGGCGGTTTGACCCGTGGGAGCATCTACGCCCTCATCGCCATCGGGTACACCATGGTTTACGGCATCATCGAGCTCATCAACTTCGCCCATGGTGAAGTCTACATGCTCGGGGCCTTCGTGGGGCTGATCATAGCAGGGGTGCTCGGGATGATGGGTTTTCCGGCCCCGGCCATCCTGGTTCTGGCCGCCATCGTCGCGATCATCTACTGCGCGAGCTACGGCTACACCATGGAGAAGGTCGCCTACAGGCCCCTGCGCGGCGCCGGTCGTCTCTCTCCGCTGATTTCCGCCATCGGTATGTCCCTGTTCCTGCAGAACTACATCATCCTGGCTCAGACCTCCGACTTTCTCCCCTTTCCGCGCCTGATCCCGGATTTTGAATTCATCGAACCCATCGCGCACGTTTTCGGGTCCTCGGATTTCGTCATCGTCGTGACCAGCGCCTTTTTCATGGCCGGGCTGACCCTGTTCATCAAGTACACCAGGATGGGCAAGGCCATGCGCGCCACGGCCCAGAATCGCAAGATGGCCATGCTGCTCGGCGTTGATTCCGACCGGGTCATCTCCATCACCTTCATCATCGGTTCTTCCCTGGCGGCTGTCGGCGGCGTGCTCATCGCCTCCCACGTGGGCATGGTCAACTTCGCAATCGGCTTTCTGGCAGGCATCAAGGCCTTTACGGCCGCGGTGCTGGGCGGCATCGGCTCCATTCCCGGCGCCATGCTCGGCGGCCTTTTCCTGGGGCTGTCCGAGAGTTTTGCCACTGGATACATTTCGAGCGACTACGAAGACGTCTTCGCCTTTTCCCTGCTGGTGATCTTCCTGATTTTCCGGCCTTCGGGCATCATGGGCAAGGCCAAGGTGGAGAAGGTATGAGCAGCGGACGCAAATTTTCCCAAGGACGGGCACTATAATGAACGAATTGAGAAAATCCTTCCTGGTCAGCCTGTGGTTCATGTTTCTGACCTTTCCGATCATGGTCATCCGCGTGAACACGGTGGAAAATACGGTGCTCTGGCGTTGGGAGAACATGGCTCTGATCGGCATCGGCAGTTTTGTGCTTTCCTTTGTCTGGCGTTGGGCCATGCGGCGCAAGGAAACCAGTGACGCGGTTGCCGCGTCGGGCGAGAAAAAGACGGGCCGACTGGCAGAACTGGCTGCAAACCCCAACCTGACCAATTCCCTGCGAGCGCTGTTTCTGGTCGGATTCCTGGTCACCCCCTGGCTGGTGACTACCTACCAGACCAACATCCTCATCTCTTTTCTGCTGTATGTTGTTCTCGGGCTTGGACTCAACGTCATCGTCGGCGTGGCCGGGATGCTCTTTTTGGGGCACGCCGCATTTTACGCCATCGGCGCCTATTCCTACGCGCTCCTGAATCAGTATTTCGGACTTGGATTCTGGTTCGCGCTGCCGCTGGGCGGTGTTTTCGCGGCCCTGGCCGGGATTGCCCTGGCCTTTCCGGTGCTCAGGCTGCGCGGCGACTATCTGGCCATCGTCACCCTCGGGTTTGGCGAAATAGTGCGCCTGCTGCTTGAAAACTGGAGCGACATCACGGGCGGGCCTTCAGGCATCTCCAACATCCCGCGTCCCGGATTCTTCGACATGAAGCTGTCCGTGGCCGACGCCAACATCTACATCTATTACATTGTCCTGGCGCTGGCCATTGTCACCATCATCGCCGTGACCCGCCTCAAGGATTCGCGCATCGGACGCGCCCTGCAGGCCCTGCGCGAGGATGAGGTCGCCTGTGAGGCCATGGGCATCGACCGCGTCGGGGTCAAGGTCATGGCTTTTGGGCTGGGCACGGCCTGGGCCGGGTTCGCGGGCGTCATTTTCGCGGCCAAGACCACGTTCATCAACCCGGCGAGTTTTACCTTTTTCGAGTCGGCCATCATCTTGTCCATTGTCGTGCTCGGTGGAATGGGGTCCAACCTGGGCGTCATTCTTGGCTCGGCCTTTCTGGTGCTGCTGCCTGAATACCTGCGCGCCTTTTCCGAGTACCGCATGATCATGTTCGCCACGGCCATGGTGCTGATGATGGTCTTCAGGCCTCAGGGCCTCATACCGGCCAAGGGCAGGACGTACACCGTGGACGATCCGGATCTGGAAATTGCCGATGGAGGGCGAAAATAAATGAAACCGGTACTCGACGTCACGGCCGTGTCCATGAATTTTGGCGGGTTGCGCGCCCTGAACGAGGTGGAGCTTGAGGTTCGCTCCGGCGAGATAGTGGCTCTCATCGGCCCCAATGGAGCTGGCAAGACAACCTTTTTCAACTGTATCACCAGTATTTACGAGCCTACCGAAGGCGAAGTCTGGTTCACCCCGCGTGGCGGTGCGCGGACCAAAGTCAACGGCATGAAGCCCAACATGGTCACCGCGCTGGGCATGGCGCGCACCTTTCAGAACATCCGTCTGTTCAAGAACATGAGTGTGCTTGAAAACGTCATGATCGCACGCCATTGCCGGACCAAATCCGGAATTCTCGGGGCGCTTCTGCGCTCGCCGGCGGTGCGCCGCGAAGAGAAGGAGATAGTGGACCGCAGCTACGAGCTGCTCAAGTACATGGGCCTGAACAAGTTCTACAAAGAGCTTGCCTGCAACCTGCCTTACGGGGCGCAGCGCAGGCTCGAGATCGCCAGGGCCCTGGCCACCGAGCCGACCCTGCTCCTGCTGGACGAACCGGCCGCCGGCATGAACCCGCAGGAGACCGAATCGTTGAAGCGCATGGTGTTCAAGATCAGGGACGAGATGGACATGGCCATTCTGCTCATCGAGCATGACATGAGCATGGTCATGAGCATCTCGGAGCGGATCTACGTCATGGAATACGGATGTCTCATCGCCAGCGGCACTCCGACGGAGATCAGCAGCGATCCCCGGGTCATCAAAGCCTATCTCGGGGAGGAAGCCAATGCTTGAGCTTAAAAACGTCAGCACATTTTACGGCAATATCCAGGCGCTGCACGGGATATCCCTGCACATCGACAGGGGCGAGATCGTCACCCTCATCGGCGCCAACGGCGCGGGCAAGAGCACCACGCTCATGTCCATCTGCGGCGGGGTCCCGCCCAGAAGCGGCGAGATCCTCTTTGAGGGCCGCCCCATCCATGAGGTCAAGGCGGACAGGATCGTTCGGCTGGGAATCTCGCAGGTGCCGGAAGGGCGCCTTATTTTTCCGGAAATGACGGTCATGGAAAATCTTGATATGGGGGCTTTTCTGCGCAACGACAAGGCAGGCATTGCCGAGGATCTGGAATACGTTTTCACCCTGTTCCCCATTCTGGCCGAGCGGCGCAAGCAGCAGGGCGGCACCCTGTCCGGCGGCGAGCAGCAGATGCTGGCCATTTCCCGCGCACTCATGGCCCGGCCCCGGCTTCTGCTCCTGGACGAGCCTTCGCTCGGCCTTGCGCCCATCATCATCGCGCAGATTTTTAACATCATCCGCAAGGTCAACACGTCCGGGACCACGGTTTTCCTGGTCGAACAGAACGCCAACCAGGCCCTCAAGATCGCCCACCGCGCCTATGTCATGGAAAACGGACGGATCACGCTGGAAGACACGGCTTCGAACCTGCTTTCCAACGCAGACGTCAAAAAGGCTTATCTGGGACTTTAGTCCCGGTTTGGAATCAAAACTCAATCCCAAGCATCGGGAGAGATGAATATGGATAAATTTCTCGGCAAGGCACTGACCTTCGACGACGTCCTGCTTGCCCCTGCCTACTCCGAGGTGACCCCGGACCAGGTAGTTTTGAACACCCGGCTGACCGCGTCCATCGAGCTCAATATTCCCTTTTTGAGCGCGGCCATGGACACGGTGACGGAGTCGCGCATGGCCATTTCATTGGCTCGGGCCGGCGGCATCGGCATCGTGCACAAGAACATGTCCGTGGAACAGCAGGCGCTTGAGGTGATCAAGGTCAAGAAGTCGGAGTCCGGAATGATTGTCGACCCGATCACGGTGGCTCCCGACGATATGGTCGGGCACGCGCTGGAACTGATGCGCGACTACCGGATTTCGGGACTGCCCGTAGTTTTGGGCGACCAGCTCCTTGGCATCGTCACCAATCGTGACGTGCGTTTCGTCACGGACATGAACGTGCCCGTGAGCGAAGTCATGACCAGCAAAAGACTGGTCACCGTGCCTGTGGGCATCTCCCTGGAGGACGCCAAGCGTCACCTGCACGACAATCGCATCGAGAAGCTTCTGGTTGTCGATGAGGGCAACAAGCTCAAGGGGCTGTTGACCATCAAGGATATCGACAAGGTGCGCAAATACCCCAACGCCTGCAAGGATGACATGGGCCGCCTGCGCGTCGGCGCGGCCGTGGGCGTCGGCGTAGGGCGGGCCGAACGGGTCGAGGCTCTGGTCAAGGCCGGGGTCGACGTGCTGGTTCTTGATTCGGCCCACGGCCACTCCAGGAACATCCTTGACGCCGTGCGCGCCACCAAGACCGAGTGGCCCGACGTGCAGATCATCGCCGGAAACGTGGCCACCTACGAGGGCGCCAAAGCCCTCATCGCTGCCGGGGCCGACGCAGTGAAGGTCGGGATCGGACCCGGCTCCATCTGCACCACGCGTATCGTGGCCGGAGTCGGCGTGCCTCAGATCACGGCCATCATGGAGTGCGTGCGTGCCTGCCGCGAAGCGGGCCGCTGCTGCATCGCCGACGGCGGCGTGAAATTCTCCGGTGACGTGGTCAAGGCCCTGGTCGCCGGTGCGGATACGGTCATGATGGGCTCCATGTTCGCTGGCACCGAGGAGAGCCCGGGCGAAAAGATCCTCTATCAGGGCCGCACCTACAAGATTTATCGCGGCATGGGCTCCATCGACGCCATGAAAGACGGAAGCAGCGACCGCTATTTCCAGGAGGGCTCGAAAAAACTCGTGCCCGAGGGCATCGTGGGCCGCGTCCCCTACAAGGGATCGGTGATCGAGACCATCGAGCAGCTCGTGGGCGGGGTTCGCTCCGGCATGGGCTACCTTGGCGCCAAGGACATTGCGGACATGCAGGAAAAAGCCCAGTTTGTGGAGATATCCGCCGCAGGCTTGCGTGAAAGTCACGTGCATGACGTGATCATCACCAAGGAAGCACCCAACTACAGGGTAGACGCGTACTGAAACTTTCGAGAATATAACCATCCGGCAGCACCGGATGGAGGGAAATATGGATATACAAGATAAAGTCATCATTCTGGATTTCGGGTCCCAGTACACCCAGCTCATCGCCAGGCGCACCCGCGAATCCGGTGTCTACTCCGAGATTCACCCCTGCACCATCACCCTAAATGAGCTCAAGGCCCTGCAGCCCAGTGCCATCATCCTTTCCGGTGGCCCCGCATCCGTGTCCAGCCCGGACTCACCCGGCATCGATCCTGCGATTTTCGAATGGGGATTGCCGATTCTGGGCATTTGCTACGGCATGCAGCTCATGGCCCATCTGCTCGGCGGCAAGGTCGCTCCGTCGCTGGACCGCGAGTACGGCCGCAGCGATCTTCACTTCGAAACGCAGTGCCCGTTGTGGGAATCGGTTTCGGAGGCGGGCAAGCTGACCGTGTGGATGTCGCACGGAGATCACGTCCTGGCAGTTCCTCCGGGCTTTTCGGTGATGGCCAAGACCCAGAACATCGAAATTGCGGCCATGGCCGACGTGAGCCGCAAAATGTACGCCCTGCAGTTCCACCCCGAGGTGGCCCACACCGAACAGGGCGACGAGATTCTGCGCAATTTCCTCTTTCATGTGGCGGGCCTCAAATCAACCTGGACCATGTCCTCCTTTGTCGAATCCATGCTGGAAACGCTGCCCGTGCACATCGGCGACGACAAGGTGGTCTGCGGCCTGTCCGGCGGCATTGACTCCACCGTGGTGGCGGTGCTCCTCAACAAGGCCATCGGCAAGAACCTGCACTGCATCTTCGTCGACAACGGCCTGTTGCGCGCCGGTGAGGGAGATGAGGTCATCGGGTATCTGCGCCAGCATTTCGATCTGAACCTGCACTACATCAAGGCCCAGGACAAATTTCTGTCCCGCCTGAAGGGGCTTGACGATCCCGAGCAGAAGCGCAAGATCATCGGCTATACCTTCATCGAGGTTTTCGAGGAAGAGGCCAAGAAGATTCCCGGGGTCAAGTACCTGGCCCAGGGCACGCTGTACCCGGACGTCATCGAGTCCATCAGTTTCAAGGGTCCCTCGGCGGTCATCAAGAGCCACCATAATGTCGGCGGCCTGCCTGAAAAGATGGATCTGGCCCTGGTCGAACCCCTGCGCGAGCTCTTCAAGGACGAAGTGCGCAAGGTTGCCCAGGAGCTCGGCCTGCCCGACTTCATCGTCTGGCGTCATCCATTTCCCGGCCCGGGCCTGGCCATTCGCGTCATCGGCGAGATCACGGACGAGCGTCTTGAAATATTGCGCCAGGCCGACAAGATCGTGCAGCACGAACTGATGGCTTCCAACTGGTACTACAAGGTCTGGCAGGGCTTTGCCGTACTGCTGCCGCTCAAGACCGTGGGCGTCATGGGTGACGAACGGACGTACGAACACGTCATTGCCCTGCGCATTGTCGATTCCATTGACGCCATGACCGCCGACTGGTCCAGGGTCCCCACGGAGATACTGGGGCGGATGTCCAGTCGGATCATTAACGAGGTCAAAGGGGTGAACCGCGTCGTGTACGATATTTCGTCCAAGCCGCCGAGCACCATTGAGTGGGAATAGCCGTCAAGCGCACACCTCTTACGGAGATGAAACCATGTTTGGAATTGGGTCCACTGAACTTATAGTAATTCTGATTGTCGCCCTGATAGTCATCGGTCCGGCCAAGCTGCCGGAAATGGCCAAGTCATTGGGCAAGGCTTTGGGCGAATTCCGCAGGGTCAGCACGGATGTGAAGCGGACCATCGAGATGGAAGCCGAGCAGTCTGAACAGAAGGAGAAGACCGCGCAGGCCAAGAAGGAGCTCTTCCCTGACGCACAAAAGTCTGAGGCCGCACCGCAGCCAGCCGCGGCGCAAACCGCCGAAGCATCAAGCGAGCCGGCAAAGCAGCCAGCGGAGAGCGAAAAGGACAAGGCATGAGCAAGGAACAGGGAACGGATCGTCAGAGGCAGGCGGACGAGGCTGCCGCTGATTCGGCAGAAGATTCATCCCGGAACCTGAACGAGACAGAAGGTGCTGGCCTGTCCGAAACGCCTGTTTCCGGATCGAGCCAGGACCCAGCTGAGGATGACCTTGCGTCCGATACTGCTGATCAGGAAAGACTGCCTGCATCTGAGTCGCCTGAATCTTCCGAAGCGCCTGACGTAACGGATCCCGAGCCGTCCGATAATCCCCCGGAAAGTGAGCCCGGAGGCGGTAAGTCAGCTTCGGGCGAAGAATCTTTGCCGCAGGAGACCGAGGAAAAATCCGCAGGAGTTCAGGTTCGCGGCGAAACCTCTGCGGCCGAGGCCAAACCCGAGGACGGGGCCGCTGAAGAAGAGCCCGTTCACGAGATGACCTTCACCGAGCACCTGAACGAACTCAGGGTGCGTCTGGTGCGGTGCCTCATCGCTGTCTTTATCGGTTTTCTGGCTTGCTACGGTTTTTCCGAACAGCTTTTCGTGCTGCTCATGCAGCCGCTTATCACTTTGCTCGAGCCCTCGGGCGGGTCGCTCATCTACACCGGTCTGCCCGAAGCCTTTTTCACGCACATCAAGGTCGCGGCGCTGGCCGGCCTGTTCGTGGCCAGTCCGTACGTCTTCTACCAACTCTGGATGTTCATCGCTCCCGGCCTGTACGAGGGGGAGCGAAAATACATGATCCCCATCGCCCTGTGTTCGGCGCTTTGCTTTGTCACGGGCGCGCTTTTCGGGTATTTCATTGTCTTTCCGTTCGGGTTCCAGTTTTTTCTGGGCTATGCTTCGGAGATGATTCAGCCCATGCCCTCGGTCAAGGAGTATTTCAGCTTTTCGACCAGCATGCTTTTTGCCTTTGGCCTGATTTTCGAATTGCCGCTGTTCATGTTTTTTCTTTCGGCTCTTGGCGTGGTGAATTACAAGAGTCTGCGTAAGTACCGCAAATTTGCCATACTCGGCAGCTTCGTGGTGGCGGCGGTACTTACTCCGCCGGACATCGTCTCGCAGTCGCTGATGGCTGGCCCCATGTGTCTTCTGTACGAGGTCGGGATATGGGTCTCATACATGTTTGGCAAGAAGCCCAAGGAATCGCCGGAGGACGAGGCCGACGCGTCGCAAGCCAAGGTCTGATCACCAGGCCGGTCCGTCAGGTCCGGCCTTTTCATCGAAGGAGATGTCATGCAAGCTCGAACTGGCCGGATAGACCGGCAGACCCGCGAGACTCGGATTTCCGTTGCTGTGAATCTTGACGGCAAGGGCGTTTGCAACGTGCGGACCGGGTTCGGCTTTGCCGACCACATGCTTGATCTGATGGGGCATTGGGCGGGCTTTGACCTCGATATCTCCTGCGAGGGCGACATGCACATCGATGCCCACCACTCTCTGGAGGACATTGGCCTGTGCCTCGGCAATGCGATTGCCATGGCTCTTGGCGAGCGCAAGGGCATTGCACGGGTCGGGTGTGCCAAGGTGCCCATGGACGAGGCCCTGACCGAGGTCTGCCTTGACCTTTCCGGACGTGCGTATCTGGTCTATGAAGAAAATGTGCTTCCAGCCGTCATCGCGGGTCAGGAGAAGGATCTGTGGCGTGAATTTCTGAAATCGCTGGCCGCCAAGGCGGGCATGAATCTGCACGTGCGGATGCTCTACGGACAAAACGGGCATCACCTGCTCGAATCGGTCTTCAAGGGACTTGGCCTGGCTTTGCGTCAGGCCGTACGCGTGGAACGCGAAGAGGTGCTCAGCACCAAGGGGGGGCTCGACGCATGAGATACATCATTCTGGCTTTACTCCTGGCGTGCACGGCCTGTGCCGGCACGTCCCGCTGGCCTGCCATCGACAACCAGGCCACACTGGCCGTGGCGCATTTTGTCCACCCTCAGTACAATTGGGAACTCATGGCCGGCGTGCTGCCTGAAGAGGCTTCGGTCATTTCCGCCCAGACCCTGGACGCACTGGACGGACAGCTGGCGGCACAACTGGAAAAGAGTGACCTTGGCGCGGTGTTGGACGCCGCCACGGTTCAGAAGTGTGAGGAAATCGTACAGTCCAGCAAGGAGCGTTCGCGGTTTGAAACCCTTGAATACTGGAAAAACGTGGGCGAATGCATCAAGGCCGATTTTCTGCTCGTGCCCTACGTTTCGCGCTGGCAGGAACGCGAGGGCGGCGAATGGGGCGTGAACCGTCCGGCCGGAGTGACCCTTGATCTGTACCTGATCAACATGGCCACCAGTGAAGTGCGGCGCTATCATTTTGAAGAGGAGCAGCAGGGCCTGGCCGAGAACCTGCTCAAGGGCGGGCGCTTCTTCAAGCGCGGGGGCCGCTGGCTCACGCCTCTTGAAATTTCGGCCGAAGCTTTGGAAGAAGGGACAAGGGTTCTGGGGTTATGAATATATTTCCGGCAGTTGACATAAAGGACGGCAAGTGTGTGCGCCTGCGGCAGGGTGTTGAGGATCAGGTTACGGTTTTTTCCAACGATCCCGTGGCCATGGCCCGGCAATGGGTGGATGCGGGCACCAGGTGGCTGCATGTCATCGATCTTGATGGCGCGTTCAGCGGGACTCCGCGCAACATGGATCTCATCCGTGAGCTGTGTTCGGCGGTCTCCATCCCGGTGCAGCTGGGCGGCGGAATCCGCAGCGTCGAGATCGCGGGCAAATATCTCGAAGCCGGTGTGACGCGCCTTATCATCGGCACCGTGGCCCTCGAAGACCCGGCCCTGTTCCGTGAACTCTGCCAGGCCTATCCGGGCCGCATCGGCGTATCCCTTGATGCCCGCGACGGGCAGCTCAAGACCAAGGGCTGGGTCGAGGACGCCGGCAAGACCGTAGCCGAGGCTGTACCGGAACTCGAAGCCGCCGGCGCCGCGTTCTTCATCTATACCGACATCAGCCGCGACGGCATGCAGTCCGGGGTCAACATCCCGGCTCTTGAGTCCCTGCTGGCCATGACCGACCTGCCCGTGCTCATCGCCGGAGGCATCTCCACTCTTGAGGACGTGCAGGCCGTGCATCCTCTGCACAAGCAGGGGCTGGCCGGAGTCATCACCGGCAAGGCGATCTACGCCGGAAGCCTTGACCTGAGGGCCGCCCTGGACTGGCTGGCGGCGCAAAACTAGCTGTCAAACCGTCGAAGAACAAAAAAACGCCCGGTCGATGATCGGGCGTTTTTTGTTGTTTGCTGGATGTGCCAAGATGCTCAGAAAGGTCTTCCAAGATCATCGTCGGCGCCGTCTGCGTACTCCATGTAGTCGGCGGCCGCCTGGAGGAACACGCCCATTGAGTCGCACAGGTTCTTGACGGCCATGCTGTAGGTCAGCTTTTCCTCGGGCGTCTTGGCCTTGGCCATGGCCTTGAGGGTTCTCTCTATCTCCCCTGACAGTTCGTCCATGAGCTTGTCGGAAATCATGCCATCCTCCTATTTGGTGCCAAAGATTTTGTCCCCGGCATCACCAAGGCCGGGCAGGATGTACCCGTTTTCGTTGAGGCGTTCGTCAACGGCCGCGACATAGATGTCCACATCGGGGTGCGCTTCGGTGATGCGCTTCAAACCTTCGGGGGCCGCGACCAGGAAGAGGCCACGGATGCTGGTGCAGCCGGCTTTTTTCAGGCAGTGGATGGTCGCGTCCAGGGTTCCGCCCGTGGCCAGCATGGGATCGAGGATGATGGCCATGCGTTTTCCGATGTTCTTGGCCAGCTTCACGTAGTATTCGACAGGCTGCAGGGTTTCCTCGTCGCGGTAGAAGCCGACCACGCTGACCTTGGCTCCGGGAACCAGGTCGAGCACACCGTCCTGCATGCCAAGGCCGGCCCGCAGGATCGGCACCACGGTGATCTTCTTGCCCTTGATGACATCAACCTCCACGGGGCCTGCCCAGCCCTGGACGGTCTTTTTTTCCGTCTCCAGGTCCTTGGTGGCCTCGTAGGTCAGCAGTCTGGCGACTTCGGAAGCGAGTTCCCGGAAATTCTTGGTGCTGATGTCGTGCTTGCGCATGAGTCCGAGCTTGTGCTTGATGAGGGGGTGGTCCGCCACGAATACTGCCATGTGTGTCTCTCCTTGCCATGGTCGATGGGGTTGCTGCGCCTAGATACCGGATGCGTGCCCCTTCCTATTCCTCCCCTCCGGTCCGGTCAAGGCGGGGTTTGTCGGTTGGGGAAGGCGTGCGCAGGTGCAGTGCCGCACGGGCGATGAGGTACGCGCTGACCGGGGCAGTGACGAAAAGAAAAAGGGTCACGAGGAGCTCGTGCAGGCTCAGGCCCTCGCCGCTGCTGCTGAAGTGCAGGACCGAAGCGACCAGGATGCCGCCCACACCGAGCGTGGTCGCCTTGGTCGGGCCGTGCAGGCGGGTGAAAAGATCGGGCAGGCGTGCCAGTCCGATGGACCCGATGAGGGCGAAGGCCCCGCCGACTAGCAGGAAAAAGGAGATGAGCATTTCAAGGAAAGACTCGGGCATGACGGACTCCTATTCGATGATGTCGCCGCGCAGAAGGTACTTGCACAGGGCCACGGTGCCGATGAAGCCCATCATGGCGATGAGCAGGGCCGCCTCGAAGAATGCGGTCAGGTTCTGGTGAATGCCGAGCACTACCAGAAGAGCGATGGTGTTGATGGCCATGGTGTCCAGGGCCAGGATGCGGTCCGGCAGGCTTGGTCCGGCGAAAAGCCTCCAGAAATTGAGCATCAGGGCGGCGGCGATGCAGAAAAAGGCTGTAAGGATAGCGACATTCAGCATGGGAATATCTCCTTCAAGGGGGCTTCATAGCGTTGCTTGATGCGCTGCACGAGTTGGTCCTCGTCTTCCAGGTCAAGGACGTGCACGACCAGGCTGCGTCTGTCTTCGGACACTTTCGAGGAAACCGTGCCCGGTGTCAGGGAAATGGAGTGGGCCAGCACGGTGATGGCGAATTCGTTGGTAAGGTCCAGGGGCAGGGTGACGAACGCGGGCCGCAGGCGCCGGACGGGCCCGAGAATGAGGCGCGCCACGGTCAGGTTGGCGATGACGATGTCCCAGAAGAAGACCCCCAGGTATGCCAGGAGAGTCAAGGGGCGACCCATGCATGGCTGGTCGGGCCAGAATCTGGACGTGAAAAGCGGCAGGGCCAGGGCCAGAAACGCTCCGAGAACGATGTGCCCTGGCTCCACGGAATTTGCGAGCAGAAGCCAGACCAGCCAAAGAAAAAGGCTGAACATGGGTTGCGGCAGCCAGCGGTTCATGGGTTCACCCCGCCGAGAACGGCTTGGATATAGTTGTGTGGCGCCAGGATCTGTGTGGCCGTGGCCATTGTGTAGTCGGTGACGGGTCCGGCCATGGCCGCCAGAACCACGGTCGCCAGGATCAGCGCTGCGGCAGGGGCAAGGCGCGCCCATGACACGGAAGTGCCGGAAACAGGGACGCCTTTGGTTTTCCAGAAGAGCACGCTCCCGCAGCGGCCCAGGGCGATAAGACCAAGCAGACTGCCGCCAAGGACGACCGTCCACACCCAGGCTGCGTGCTCCGGCGCGGCCGCGTGCAGGAGCAGCACCTTGCCAACGAACCCGGACAGGGGCGGCAGGCCTGCCGAGGCCATGGCGCCTACAAGGAAAAGTGTGCCGAAGAGATCGGCCCGTGACAAGGGAGCGCCCGGTTCAAGGTGGTCTGATGCTACTCCCCGCTGGCGCGAAATATGGTCGGCGAGCAGAAAAAGCCCGGCCGTGACCAGGGTGGTGTGCGGCAGGTAGTAGAGGCTCGCGCTGATCCCGGCCGCATTCCACAGTCCGATGCCCGCCAGCAGGGTGCCTACCGAGACAATGACCAGCCAGGCCAGCAGCTCGCGCAGGCGCCTGCTGCCCAGCACGCACAGGGAACCCACCGCCAGGGTGATCAGCGAAAGCGGCAGGAGCAGGGCTGAACTCTGCGCCACGGGGCCGTCGATCGTGAAGATCAGGGACTGGGTACGCAGGATGGCGTACACGCCGACCTTGGTCATGATGGCAAAGAGGGCTGCCACGGACGGCAGCACCGCCGCGTAAAGTCCCGGAAGCCACAGGAACAGGGGCAGGATCGCGGATTTGAGGCCGAATACGGTCAAGAGCAACAGGGCGGCGGCGTGGAGCAGGGGAGCCTGGTCAGGAGCGCTGCCCGCGACCTTGACGGCCAGGTCGGCCATATTGAGCGATCCGCACACCCCGTAGATAACGCCAAGGGCGATGAGAAAGAGGCTGGAGCCGATCAGGTTCAGCACCACATAGCGCAGGGCGGTTCGCGTACGCTCGGGGCCCTGGCCGTGCATGGCCAGGCAATAGGAGGCGATGAGCAGGATCTCGAAGAAGACGAAGAGGTTGAACAGGTCGCCGGTCAAAAATGCCCCGTTCAGGCCCAGCAGCTGCAGGGGGAAGAGGACGTGAAAATCACGGCCTCGCCTGTCGTCGCCAAAGCAGGCGTGGGCAAGAACGGGCAGGGCCAGCAGCGCGGTCAATGTCAGCATGAGAGCGGAAAGGCGGTCCAACACCAGCACGATGCCAAACGGCGCAGGCCAGCTGCCGAGCTCGTAGACGTCGATGTGCCCGGAAGCGGCGCGAGCCAGGAGGAGCAGGGCGAAGACAAGCAGGCCGAAGGTCGTGAGCAGGGACACGATACGTTGCGCGCCACCCCCCGAGCGGACCAGCAGCAGGTTGAACATGCCTGCGGCGAGCGGCAGCAGCAGGGGGAAGATGATCCAGTGGCTCATGGGTTGTCCTCCCTGCCGTCGACATGATCGTTACCCAGTTCCCCCCGGGCACGCAGGGCGAGGATGACCACGAAGGCCGTCATGCCGAACCCGATGACGATGGCGGTCAGGACGAGGGCCTGAGGCAGAGGGTCGGCGGTGGGCAACAAACTTGTGGCCAGGGGCGGAGCGCCGGTCGTCAGGCGGCCGCTGAAGAACAAAAAGAGGTTGACCGCGTAGGACAGGAGCGAAAGGCCCAGCACCACGGTGAAGGTGCGGGCGCGCAGCACCAGATAGACCCCGCAGGCCACGAGAACTGCGATGACGCAGGCGGCGATGGTTTCCATCAGCGTTTCTCCCTGAGGCGCGTCCCGCGCCGGGTCAGTTTGCCAAGGTTGGCCAGGATGAGCATGATCACGCCGACGACGGTCAGAAAAACGCCCAGGTCGAAAATCATGGCGCTGGCCAGTTCGAATTTCCCGACCACGGGCAGGGTGACGTACCCGAATGTGGATGTCAGGAAGGGATGGTTCAGGAGCAGGCTGGCCGCTCCGGTGGCGGTGGCGATGATTACGCCGAAGGCGATGAGGGGATGGAAGGGCAGCCGCCATTGGCGCTGGGACCAGGAGATGCCGCTGGCCATGTATTGCAGTATGAGCGCCACGGCCGCGACCAGGCCGGCGATGAAGCCTCCTCCCGGTGCATTGTGGCCGCGCAGGAACAGGTAGACCGCGACCATGAGTGCCAGCGGCAGCAGGAACCGGGTAATCTGGGACAGGATCATGGGATGCCTCTCCGCGGACCAAAGGCGACCATCCTGATCGCGAGTTGGTACGGGCAGGCGCAGGTTGTCGAGCAGGGCGTAGATGCCGATGGCGGCCACGGCCAGGACCGTGATCTCGCCCAGCGTGTCGAACCCGCGGAAATCGACCAGAATGACGTTGACCACGTTGGCCCCGCCTCCGCCGGGGATGCTCTGCTCCATGAAAAAGGATGAGATGGGATCAAGGGGACGGGTCAGCATGCCCCAGGCCAGAAGCCCGCATCCGCCCCCGACGCCTGCGGCCAGCAGGATGTCACCGATGCGCGCGGAGGTTTTGGTCAGCCTGTCGTGGCGTTGCGGAAGAAAAAAGAGGGCCAGCAGCAGGAGCATGATGGTCACCACCTCGACGCTGAGCTGCGTAAGGGCCAGATCCGGGGCGGAGAAGCGCACGAAGACCAGGGCCACCAGCAGACCGACCACGCTCAAGGCAATGACGGCGGAAAGGCGGCGTTCGTGCCACAGCACGGTCAGCAGGCTCGCACCCATGAGCAGCAGCGCGCCCAGAAGGGACAGGCCGTCGATGGGGCTGGAGGGGACGGTGCCTCGTATGCCTCCGCCCGTAAGAGGCAGGAGCATGGCCAGGGTCGCCGCGCCCAGGAGCAGGGCTGCCGAGCGCTGCAGGGAGCCGTTGTCCATGGCTTGCGAGAGGGACCGTGCGGTACGGATGAGGGCGTTTTCGATGCCATGGTACAGAGCGGCGGCATCAGGAGAAAAGGGCAATTGATCGTGCAGCGCGAAAAGTCTGTGCCGCATCCCGTAAACGGCAAATCCGCCGCCAAGGGCAATGATACTCATGAAAAGGGGCGCGTTGAAGCCATGCCAGACGGACAGGCTGTAGGCGGGCAGGGTTTCCCCGGTCACGCTGGTGGCGGCCAGGTGCAGGAGCGGCCCCACGGTCAGCCCCGGCAGAATGCCCACCAGCAAACACAGTCCGGCCAGGATTTCCACCGGAACCTTCATGAAGCGCGGCGGTTCGTGGGGCGGGTATTTGGGCAGGTTTTGCGGTTCGCCGTTGAAGAAGACGTCATGGATGAAACGGGCCGAGTAGGCCACGGCGAAAATTCCGGCCATGGTCGCGGCGGCCGGGAGAATCCACCACGCGGAGCCGAGCAGTTCGACGTGCAGGGTCTCGGCGAAAAACATCTCCTTGGACAGAAAGCCGTTCAAAAGCGGCACTCCGGCCATGGCCGCCGAGGCGATCATGGCCAGGGCGGCGGTGTGGGGCATGTATTTCCACAGGCCGTTCAGGTTGCGCATGTCACGGGTGCCGGTCTCGTGATCGATGATGCCGGCGGCCATGAACAGTGATGCCTTGAAGGTGGCGTGGTTGATGATGTGAAACACCCCGGCCACGGCAGCCAGCGGCGTGTCCAGCCCGAAGAGGAGCACGATGAGGCCAAGGTGGCTGATGGTCGAATAGGCCAGCAGACCCTTCAAGTCGTGCTGGAAGATGGCGATATAGGCACCCATGAGCAGGGTGGTCAGGCCGACACCACTCACGGCGAAGAACCAGAGGTCCGTGCCGGACAGTGCCGGATACAGTCTGGCCAGGAGAAAGACGCCCGCTTTGACCATGGTCGCCGAATGCAGGTACGCGCTGATGGGTGTGGGCGCGGCCATGGCCTTTGGCAGCCAGAAGTGGAAAGGGAACTGCGCCGATTTGGTGAACGCGCCGATCAGGATGAGCAGCAGTGCCGGGACATAGAGGGGGTGGGCGCGGATCAGGTCGCCTTGCAGCAGGATATGGGAAATGCGGTGCGTCCCGGCTATTTCGCCCAGAAGCAGAAATCCGGCCAGCAGGGCCAGTCCGCCGAGGCCGGTGACGATGAGGGCCATGCGCGCCCCCTGTCTTGCGTCGGCGCGGTGCTGCCAGTAGCCGATGAGCAGAAAGGAGGACAGGGAGGTCATCTCCCAGAACACGAGCATCAGGATCAGGTTGTCGGACAACGCCACGCCGAGCATGGCGCTCATGAACACGAGCAGTTGCCCGTAGAGGCGGCCCATGGGGTCTTTGGCGGACAGATAGTAGCGGGCGTAGATGACGACCAGAAGGCCGATGCCAAGGATCAGGAGGACAAACAGGGCCGCCAGTCCGTCCATGCGCATGGTCAGGTCGAAGCCGGCGCTCTTAAGCCACGGCAGATGCATGGACGCGGGCGCTGCGCCAAAGGCCTGCATGAGCGGCGTCATGGCCAGCCCAAGGGCGGCCACGGTGACGGCTACTGCCGTCCATGCGCAGGCATTGCGCCCCCAGCGTATGGCCAGCGGGGGCAGCACGGACCCCAGAAGCGGGATCAGAACGATGAGAAGGATGTTCATGTCGATTTCGCCGTACATGCTGGGTAACAGGGTTGCCGACTTTTTTGCAGGGATATGAATTCGCAGCGATTCTAGATGCTGAAAATGGCGTGCGTCAACCTGGAAAGGAAAAAAGAAAACAGATCGGTTGCGGGCAACTGCTCAGCGTAGCATGCGCTCACAGATCAAAGACATGTTTTTTTGCATTGGAAGGAATAAAAAACTGTTCAATACCAAAATAATTTCGTAATATTTTGCGCACGAATTCTTATTCGTGAGAATGCGTTGCGGCGAATTTGTCGAGGAAGAACTGCCACAGTTTGTCGATATTCATGCCGGTATGGCTGGAGGTGAGCAGCGGCGGCTTTTCCGAACCCAGAAGTCTCTGCCACGCGGCCTGGTTTGCGGCTCGTACGGGTTGCTTACATTTGTCGGCCTTGGTCATCACGGGAAAGACCTCTATGCCCTGCGCCCTTATGAATGTAATGAGATCAATGTCGAGGGCCTGCGGTGGAAGCCGTGAATCAAGCAGGGCGACCACGCCGAAAAGGCGGGAGTTGCCACGCAGGTATCTGTTGATCAGGGTTGCCCATTTTTCACGTTCCGTTTTGGAGCAACGGGCATATCCGTATCCCGGTAGATCAACGAGATAGAATTCTTCCGGATTGACTTTGTAGAAATTCAGACTGCGGGTTTTCCCGGGGGTGGAGCTGGTCTTGGCCAGATTTTTCCTGCCGGTGAGTTTGTTCAGCAGGGAAGATTTTCCGACATTGGAACGGCCCGCGAGGGCGATTTGAGGAAGCGGCATCTCCTCGAGTTGGTCGATGGTGTAGATTGTCTTTTCCAAAATTACGGTGCTGGGCATGAAACTACCATTTCCTGGGGCTTGGGTTCTTGACGAAATGCGTTTTGATCAGGCACTGATAGAAAGAATTGTCTTGGTTATCAATAATTAATTGGAGGCATACTATGCGTGCGTTGCTCGTGCTCTTGAGCGCTGTCTTTATCTTGGGCGGCTGTTCCAAGGAAGTTAAGTTGGTTTCCGCCAACACTGCCCAGGAGCCCCTCCGGGTTGAAGAACAGGCTACTGTCGAAATGCGTCTGAGTGAAATGGATCTGGCCAAATACGTCGATACCGACACGGGTGTCTGGACGGAAGCCAGGAACGCGGGTCTCATAAAAGTCTTCAACAAGATCCTGAACAAGGACATCGTCATCGTTCCCGTCGCGGGAATGACGCCTCTTGGCCGCATGGATGGCGAGTTCACCCAGAGTGGTGTGCTCGACACGCAGGGCGACCCCGAGACCGGCGACCTGGTGCAGAGTTTCCTCGTTTCGGCCAGCTTTGTCGGGGATCTGAGCCTTGGCGGACAGATCATTGCGCTGGAAGAGGATCGCTACGTCGCAGGCATGCATGACGTGCTGTACGCCATGCTGTATCAGGCCGTGCCTGAATCCCTGCCGTCCTATGTCGTCATTGCCGAGCCGGTCGGCGAACTCGGCTCCAGCTTTTTCCGCATCATCGGCATGGCCGAGATCAAGCAGCTCATGCAGGACTCCGTGGCTCTGCCCCAGAATCAGGGCGGCGCAACAGGCATTCTGTGCAACCTTGAAATCGTGGTCAGCGACCGCGAAGTCGAGGCCGGAGACCGCATCTTTCTCATGAACGTGGATGTGGCCGCTCTGGATCCCGATGCCGTCATCGCCCAGGACGAGCCGGAGACCGTTGTGGTTCTGCCGCCGCATTCGGACACGGTGCGCGAGCCTTCGGAAGACAAGTAGCACATGGAAGTTCTGGTTTTAAACGGCCCCAACCTCGGGTTTCTCGGGCAGCGCCAGCCTGAAGTATACGGCTCCGAAGGCATGGAAGCGCTGCCCGCACTGGTTGAGAGGATGCTCGGCCAGGACGCCCGGCAAGTCCGGTTGACACTGTTTCAGTCCAATTCCGAAGGCGGACTCATCGATCGCCTGGAAGACGCCTGGAAGGCCGGGGTGGACGGGATCGTCCTCAATGCCGGGGCCTATACCCACACCAGCCTTGCCCTCGCAGACTGTCTTGCCTGGATCAGGATTCCCTGCGTCGAGGTGCATCTGAGCAATGTGCACGCCCGTCAGTCCTCCATTCGGCACACGAGCCTCATCGCGCGGCACTGCATCGGGACTATTGCCGGTTTCGGCATTATGAGCTATGCGCTCGCAGTCCAGGCGCTTTGGCAGCGTCTGGCCGTCCAGCCCTGAGGCTCTCGCCGGCAGGGACAAATCTATGGAGGAAGCAAGGCAAGCATGTTAGCTACGAGTGATTTCAAGAAAGGCAAGAAGATAGAGATTGACGGCGCACCGTGCGAGATTCTGGAGTGCAGTCATTACAAGCCGGGCAAGGGCGGTGCGTTCATGCGCACCAAGTACCGCAACCTGCTCACCGGATCGGTGGTCGAGCAGAATTTTCGCTCCGGACTCAAATTCCCCAAACCGGACCTGGAAGTCCGGGAAATGCAGTACCTGTACAATGAAGGCGACAGCTTCGCTTTCATGGACATGACCACTTTCGAACAGATCTCCGTGGCCCACGATGTCGTCGGCGACAAGGGCGGCTATCTGAAGGAAGCCCAGGCCTACAAGGTCATGCTGTACCAAGGTCGTCCCCTGGATCTTGAAATGTCCGGCTCCGTGGTCCTCGAAGTGACCATGACCGACCCCGGCGTGAAGGGCGACACGGTGACCGGCGCTTCCAAGCCCGCAACCCTGGAGACCGGCGTCGTGGTCAACGTTCCGCTCTTTATCGAGATCGGGACCAAGATCAAGGTCAATACGGAAACGGGCGAATATCTCGGCCGCGAATAGTCTGTTTATCGACAGCATCCAAAAGGCCATGGAGAGCGCTCTATGGCCTTTTGTTTTTGCACCTGACCCAGCATGGAACAAAACGCATGACTAAAGACGGCAACAAGCTCGTTCGGGAAATTTGCGCACTGGTATTTGCCTGCTCCCTGGCGCTTGTGACCCTGGCCCTGTACTCCTTTTCCCCGGCAGACCCGGGGTTCAATCATCAGGCCGTTGCCGGGCACAAGACGCAGAATCTCGTCGGCACCCTCGGCGCCTACGTGGCCGGGGGGCTGGTCGACCTGTGCGGCGCGGCCGCATGGCTGTGGCCCGTATTTTTCGCCCTGGCCGCGGCGATGCTCTTTTTTCCTTCTTTCAGGCCGTCATGGCTGCGCTGGGTCGGCGGCATCCTGCTCGCGGTCATGCTCCCGGTCTGGGTGCATTTCGGGACGCTGCACATGGGATTGGCCGGAACCGGCATGGCCAGCGGGGGCTTTGTCGGGCGGAGCCTGTACGCCATGCTGCAGCGGATCTTCGGCGACTACGGTTTCGTGCTCGTGGCTGTCTGCCTGACCCTCATCGGGGGCCGTCTGCTCATCGGCATGTCGTATCGCGCCCTGCTGGAAAAATGCGCGCCGGCTCTTGCGCCGTTGCGCGGGATGTTTCAGCGCCTCGCCGCCTGGCGGCAGAACAGGCCCGAAAAGAAAGCGTCCCCCGCACCCGCCCAGCCTCCACGTGCTCCTGCCCGGCCGCGGCCCCCGGTTGATGACACTCGCCGTGAAGAACCGAGGACGGTGCAAAAAACCGCTCATCCAAAATCTGCCAAAACCGTACCGCCCGTCAGGCAGGCCGGTGCCGACGGCAGCCTCCCGCCCATCGATCTTCTGGCTCCGGTGCCGGCTTCGCGTATCTCGATCCCCAAGGCCGTGCTCGACAAACAGTCCCAGGCCCTCACGGCCTGTTTCGCGGATTTCGGAATTCAGGGCGAAGTGCAGGGGGTGCAACCCGGCCCGGTCATCACCATGTTCGAGTTCAAGCCCGCGCCGGGCGTCAAGGTCAGCCGCATCGCCAATATGAGCGATGACCTTGCCTTGGCCCTGAAGGCACGGGCCGTGCGCATCGTTGCCCCGCTGCCCGGCCGCGACACGGTGGGCATAGAGATTCCCAACGAAAACAGGCAGATCGTCTATCTGCGCGAAATTCTGGATGCCCCGGCCTTCGCCGATACCAAGGCCCAGTTGCCCCTGGCGCTCGGCATGGATATCCAGGGGGTCCCCAAGATCGCCGATCTGGCCAAAATGCCGCACATGCTTGTGGCCGGAGCGACCGGCGCGGGCAAGTCCGTGTGCCTCAACTGCCTGCTGCTGAGCATCATCTACAAGCACGACCCTGAGCATGTGAAGCTCCTGTTGGTGGACCCCAAGCGCATCGAACTGGCTGTCTACGGCACGCTTCCGCACCTCGTGCATCCCGTGGTCACGGACATGCACCTGGCCAAGAATGCCCTGGAATGGGCCGTCTACGAGATGGAGCAGCGCTATGAGGCCATGGCCCGCACCGGCGTGCGCCACATCACCACCTACAACCAGAAGCTGGCCGAGATGGGCGAGGACCGCCCCGAGGACATGCGCGACCTGAAACCCTTCCCCTACCTCGTCATCGTGGTCGACGAACTGGCCGACATGATGATGACCGCGGCCAAGGAAGTCGAAGGCAGCATCGTGCGCCTGGCCCAGTTGGCCCGCGCCTCGGGCATCCATCTCATCCTGGCCACCCAGCGGCCGTCCGTTGACGTGGTCACGGGCATCATCAAAGCCAACTTCCCCTCGCGCATCGCCTTTCAGGTCAGCTCCAAGCACGATTCACGGACCATCCTCGACGGCATCGGCGCGGAATACCTGCTCGGCCACGGAGACATGCTTTTTAAACTCAGCGGCGGCAACATACAGCGCGTGCACGGTGCCTTTGTCGGCGACGACGAGATTGCCCGCGTGGTCGAATACTGGGAAAAACAGCGCCCGCAGCGCTTTGAACTCGATTTCGCGGAGTGGAACACCGCAGGTGAGAACGGCGGCGAAGGCGGCGGCGGGGCCAGCGACGTCATCGACGACCCCAAATACGCCGAGGCCATCGATTTCGTCACCGACCAGGGCCGTGCCTCCATCTCCATGATCCAGCGCCGCCTGCGCATCGGCTTCAACCGCGCCGCTCGCTTCATCGAACAGATGGAAATGGACGGGATCATCGGCCCCCAGGACGGCAGCAAACCCCGCCTGGTGCGTGGCAAGAAGGATTAGAGAAGATAAGATGCCTCCGGGGGCGGGTGCTTCGCCAGAGGGGGTGGTCAGGCCTTGTCCAAAAAGGTGAAGCGCGGGTGTTTTTTTCCGTTGTGCTCAACATGTTCCACGAACATGGACAGCGGGCGGACCCAAAGGCCGGTATCGTTGTACAGGGGGCGGTAGACCACCATGTCTTCCAGGCCCTCGCTGTGCCGGGCCACGCCCAGCACCTCGTATTCCCCGCCCTTGAAATGGCGGTAGCGCCCGGGCCGCAGGGGCTGGTTTTCGTTGTCGGTGGAAGCGGACATTTTTTTCTCGTGGTTCATGGTTCAAGCGGAGGCGCATCGTTGCCCCCGTCCCCTTGTGTCACCGGGGGGCGGCGAATTCAAGGCTTGCCTTGATTCTGGGCCTGTGTAAAAATACTTCTTGAATTTCAGGGTGATGGTTGTCAGGGCTCGGTGCCGGCGAAATGCGCTGGCGTCTGGGCCTGATTTTTATGTGTGGACGCGCAGACGATTGCGCCATGCCTGCATTCGGGAGGATGGATGGAACTGGAAGTGCAGACCCTGGTCGCCCGGCTGGGAGAATCCCTGCTCCTTCGAGGAGGGCGCATGGCCACGGCCGAATCCTGTACCGGCGGGCTGGTGGCCAGCACCCTCACCGATGTGTCCGGGAGTTCGCGTTGGTTCGAGGGCGGGGTGGTCGCCTATGACAACCGCGTCAAGATGAACCTGCTCGGTGTGCCGGAAGCGACTTTGATCCGCCACGGCGCGGTCAGCCAGGCTTGCGTGGAGAGCATGGTCAACGGGGTGTGTGAGCTTCTGGATGTTCCCGTTGGTCTGGCCATCTCGGGCATTGCCGGGCCGGGCGGGGGTACGACCGAAAAGCCCGTGGGTCTCGTCTGGATGGCCTGGCGGATCTACCGCCGTGTCTGGAGTCGTGAGTTCCGCTTTCAGGGGACGCGCCATGAGATCAAGGCCGCGAGCGTGCGCGAGGCGATTCTGGGCCTGCTCTGAGCATAAAAAAACGGCGCTTCAGGTGAAGCGCCGAAAAAACGGGAGAAGTGGCACCGGAACCGGGCGTCAGTTCAGGTAGTCGCCGCGGTTGAACTTGAACTCTTCCGTGGTGGTCAGGATGTCCAGTTCTTCGACCACGGCCGCGAGTCCCTGAATAGGGGTCTGAGCCAGGTCGCCCTTGACCTCCTGAATGTTGTGGCGAATGTCTGAGAGCAGGCTGTAGCCTTCACGCAGGTTGCCGTTTTCCGAACCGATGATTTGGGAATAATCTTCCCACTTGGAAAGCAGTGCATTCATTTTGTCCATGACCGTCTGCTCTGAAGGTTTTTGCAGCATGGCGGCCTGCAAGGCCTGATCAAGTCGAACCATGGGGCCGGTCGCAGGGGTGGTCGCAGAAGTCGCGGCAAGGCCTTTTCCGTCCAGTTCCTGGGCCAGAGCCTGCGCGAATCCTTCGCCTGGTTTGTTCCGGGCCGCGTTTTTTTGTTGGAGCTGCAGGGCAGCCAATTGATCCGGGGTGATTTTCATGGCCATCTCCTTCCTTTTTTACCAGATCAAGCAAAGTCCCTGCCAAGACGAGCGTTGACTGCAACATATGAAAATACCAGAATTTTATAAACACGGGGCGGAAAGGTTTGCCGGGCTGGCCCAAACGCCCTCATGTCATGACCGTACCAGCCTCGCCGGACCCCGGTCAATGCATCGGGAAGGAGCGATCATATGGACGAATTGAACCGGGCCGGGGCCCTTGAACTTGTACGGGGAGCACTGCTCATCTACCCCACGGAGACGTTTTACGCCCTAGGGTGCCTGGCCACGATCCACTCTGCCGTGGAGAAAATTTTTGCGGTCAAGGGGCGCCCCACGGACAAGCCCCTGCCGCTCATCGTCGCTGACTGGGACATGTGCGAGCGGTTTTTGCGCATGCGGATGGAAGAAGAGGAGTTGGCCCGGAAGTTCTGGCCGGGACCACTCTCCATCGTGGTCGATGTGGACCCGGTCGTGAGTCCGCTCGCGCGGGACCGGCACGGCCGCTCTGCCGTGCGCATGACCCCGCATGCCATTGCCGCGGAGTTGTGCCGCGAGGCAGGAGCTCCGCTCGTGTCTTCCAGCGCCAATCGCAGCGGTAGGCCGCCCGTGTGCGATCCAGTTGAACTCGACTGCGAACTGGTGCGGGACTCCGGGGCGCTGGTGATCGATTCGCGGCCATGGCCCGCCGGAGGGTTGCCTTCGACCCTTGTTCGGTTCGTTGGGCGAAATGCCGTGCACATGCTGCGTCACGGAGCCGTGTCTGCGGCAGAGATATCCGCCGCAGGTTACGAAGTCGTTTCCGAGTACAAAAAATTTTAAGCACGTTGCCGCATACCGGGGGTTGCGTGGAAGCGGGTTTAAAATTTTGTATTTTTCGGACCAGGTGTGTCGATTTTAATCTGCAAATAAAAAGTTATATATTAAGTGGTTGCAATTTTTTCGAGCGAAATTTTGAGCAGTTTTTGTTTTGGCCCGCCGCTTGCTAGTTAGAAAATAACTTCCTCTTTTTGCCAAAATCGGCTCCCGCCCCGTAAGGTGCGGGGGCCGATTTTGTTTAAGCCCCGAAAATTGGCGGGGTCCTGCCTGGTTCCTGAATTTCACGTCCGATAATTTTCCCGATTTTACCGTGTCTTCACTTTTGCGGGTATGGATGGTGCGTCGTCGGGCCATTTCCGCCAGTTGCGTCCGTTTGTGCTTCAGTCTCTGATTCTTGTTTGATTGCTGCGTATTGTGACGGTTTTGCTTCCGGGACTTTGCCGCTTCAAGTCCCGAAAAAATGATGCTAGGCAAATTTCAAAACAATCGGCATAAGTAAACCAAGAGGATGATATGCACAAAATCCGCTCTTTCACGGTCGCGTGTACGCAATGCGGGTCGGCGGTGGCGCAGAGAAACCCGTTTCCCACTGTGGACATAGTGCTTCATCGGGACGGTCAGGGGATATTGCTGATCGAGCGACGCAACCCGCCGCACGGGTGGGCTCTGCCTGGCGGATTTATCGACTGTGGCGAAAGTGCCGAGCAGGCGGCTGTCCGCGAGGCGAAGGAAGAGACTGGCCTCGCCGTACGTTTGGTCGGCCTCATCGGCGTCTATTCCGACCCGGATCGCGATCCGAGGTTTCACACGCTGAGCATCGCCTATATTGCGGAGTGCGACCATGCGGATATTCCCCGCGCCGGAGATGACGCCAAAAACGCCCGATTTTTTCCCCTGGATGCTTTGCCAGAAGACATGGCTTTCGACCACCGCAGAATCGTAGCCGATTTTGCCAAGATTATGAGCAGGAGCGCATGATCACACCTCCACATGACATAGTTTTCCTGACCTCGGAAATCTATCCTTTTTCCAAGTCCGGCGGCCTGGCCGACGTCATGGGTATTTTGCCCCTGACCCTGTCTCGCATGGGAGTGCGCGTGGCCGTGATCACGCCTTTCTATGGGCGCCTGTCCACCGGACAGTTTCCCGTGCATCTGGTGCATGAGAACTGCCACGTGGGCTATCCGTGGGCCGACACCACCGCTGATATCTATATGGCCGACTATCACGGCCTGCCGGTCTATTTCATCGAGCGCGGCGAATATTTCGACCGTCGCCAGTACTACTGCACCCATAAGGGTGACTATTTCGACAACTGCGAGCGGTTCATCTTTTTCTGCCGCGCCGCCCTGGCTGCAATCAGGCATCTGGACATGGGTACCCGGATCGTCCATGCCCAGGATTGGCATGCGTCCCTGGCCGCCGCCTACCTGGCTTTCTGGCGGCGCAGTGATCCCTTTTGGGCGGGCATTCGCACGGTCATGTCCATCCACAATCTGGCCTACCAGGGCCGTTTTTCCTACCGCCTTTTCGAGCAGTCCGGCCTGCCGCTGGAGGCCTGGAACATGGAGGGCGTGGAGTTCTACAACAGCTTCAACCTGCTCAAGGCCGGCATCGCATACGCCGACAAGATCACCACGGTCAGCCCCAGTTACGCGACGGAAATCATGACCCCGGAGTTCGGTTGCGGACTGGAGGGAATTCTGACCCGTCGCAAGGCCGATCTGGTCGGCATTCTCAACGGTGCCGACTACTCCATCTGGAGCCCGGTGAATGACCAGGTCCTTGAATGCACCTATTCGGCGGACAAGCCCGAAGGCAAGGAAGACTGCAAGAAACACCTGATGGGCATGCTGGGCCTGTCCCCCGAACTGGCCGATCGGCCTTTGCTGGGTTTCATCGGGCGCCTGCGAGGGCAGAAGGGCATCGACATCGTGCTCGACATCATCCCGGAGATCATGAAGCTCGATGTCGGCCTGGTGGTCCTGGGTGAGGGCAAGGCTGAATTCGAAGCCCAACTCATGAGCATCATGGAGGATTATCCCGGCCGGATCGTCGGCATCATCGGGTACACCGAAGAGATGTCGCACCTCATCCAGGCCGGGACGGACATCTTTCTCATGCCCTCGCGCTACGAGCCGTGCGGGCTGACCCAGATGTACAGCTTAAGCTACGGCACCCCACCCGTGGCCACGGCGGTGGGAGGACTGCGGGATACCATCACCCCCTATCCCGATTCCGGCGCCAATGGGTTCATTTTTGCCGACCCGACCCCCGAGGCGTTCCTGGCCACGGTGCGCAAAGCCGTGCAGGTTTGGGAGGACCGGGCTGCCTGGAAACGGATACAGGTCAGCGCGATGCAGACAAGATTTTCCTGGGAAAATTCCGCACGCAAGTATATGGATGTGTACTCGTCTCTGCACCTGGATCTGTCAGACACATGGAGGAAGATATGAGCATCGACAAGAAATACCTGAAGACAAAGAACATCTGCAAGGTCACCTTTCATTTGCCAGCCGGCGGCACTGGCGGGGCCGCGACGGCTTTTCTGGTTGGGGAATTCAACGATTGGGCCATGCACTCGCTGCCCATGAAGAAGCTGAAAGACGGGTCTTTCAAGCTGACCATCGACCTGCCAGTGGGGAATTCGTACCAGTTTCGCTACCTGCTCGACGACGATCGCTGGGAAAACGACTGGAGTGCGGACAACTACTGCTACAGCGAGTACGGGAACTGCGAAAACTCCGTTGTTGAGGTGTAACTGACAAGGGGAAATCCTTACTCGATTATCGCTTGCGCATTGCTTTTTGGGCGCGAAGTCCGTAAATACTGCCCCTGTTTTTATACATATTCAGTACAAGGAGCAGACTATGGATGCGCAACAACCCGCCTATAAGGATATTGCGCCCCGTTTGCGGGGGCTGCGGGACGCCATGGATTTGAGCGAGGAGGATATGGCCGCGCAGCTTGGCGTGACCGCCGCCGAGGTCCTCAGCTACGAGTCCGGAGAGCAGGAAATCCCGGTCAGTTATCTTTTCAACGTGGCCCAGGCCTTTCAGGTCGACCTGACCGTGCTCATGTCCGGCAAGGAAGCCCATCTGCACACCGCGTCCCTGGTCAAGAAGGGCAAGGGCATGAGCGTGGATCGGCGCAAGGACTATGACTACAAGAGCCTGGCCTACCGCTTCGTCGGTCGCAGGATGGAGCCCTTTGTCGTCACCGTCCCCGCCAAGGACAAACACGCTCTCACCTTCAACGAGCACCCCGGGCAGGAATTCATCTACGTCCTCTCCGGCAAGCTCGAAATCACCCTCGGCTCCACGGTGCATGTCATGGAGCCCGGCGACAGCCTGTATTTCACCTCGCGTACTCCTCACGCCCTGCGTGGTCTGGACGGCCAACCGGCCGAATTTCTGGATGTGATTATCTAGGGGCCTGGCCTGCCGGTCCGGTCCCCAAGGCGTATCATCCCCGAAAATTCATCCACCACCATCGGAGTACCCATGCACACGAAACTGCGTCCTTCGTCCTATGAAGAATTCCAGGCCACATTCTCTTTAAATATTCCCGAGCGCTACAATTTCGCCTTCGACATGGTCGACGCCGCCGCAGCAGCGGACCCGGAGCGTCTGGCCATGGTCCACGTGGACGACGCCGATGTGCGCCGTGAATATACCTTCGGCTATTTTTCCGAGCAGTCCGCCCGGTTGGCCAATGCCCTGCAGCGCCTCGGTATCGGGCGCGGCGACAAGGTCATGATCATCCTGCACCGCCGGGTCGAGTTCTGGACCGTCATGCTCGCCCTGCACAAGCTCGGGGCCCTGGGCGTGCCGTCGCCGGCGCTGCTGACGGCCAAGGACATCACCTACCGGGTCAATTTTGCGTCCATCAAGGGAGCCATCGTCGACAGCTCCGTGCGCGCCACGGTGGAGGCGGCCAAGCCCGACTGTCCGAGCCTCGGCGTCATGGTCCTGGCGGGCCTTGAGCAGGCCGAAGGCGACTGGCACAGCTTTTCGCAAATCGTCGCCGACGCGGCGCCCGCATTTCCTCGCCCGGCCGACGCGGCCTGCGGCGAGGACCCGGCGACCATCTTCTTTTCGTCCGGCACCACAGGGCACCCCAAGATGGTGCTGCACAATTTCAACTACCCCTTCGGGCACATCATGACCGGCTCCTACTGGCATGACATTGAGCCCGGCAACCTGCACCTGACCCTGGCCGACACTGGCTGGGCCAAGTCCACATGGGGCAAGTTCTACGGGCAGTGGCTGGCCGGGGGCGTGGTCTTTGTCTGGGATTTTCGGGGTAAGTTCGAACCGGCGAGGCTCCTTAAGGTCATCGCCGATCACAAGGTCACCAATTTCTGCGCGCCGCCCACGGTCTACCGGTTCCTGATCCGCGAGGACCTGGCCGCCTATGATCTTTCCGCGCTGCGCCATTGCACCACGGCGGGCGAGCTTCTGAACGACAGCGTGTTTACGGCCTGGGTCGAGAAGCTCGGCATGCCTATCTACGAAGGCTACGGGCAGACCGAGACCACCCTGCAGATCGCCACCTTCCCGTTCATGAAGCCCAAGGCCGGCTCCATCGGCAAGCCCTGCCCCGGCTGGGACATCCGCCTCCTGGACGAGAACGACGAACCCTGTCCCCCCGGCGTGGAAGGGGAGATCTGTATCGGTATCGACCCCGAGCGGCCAGTGGGCCTCTTCTCCTGCTACCTGCAGGACGAGGCCAAGACCGCAAGCGTCATGCACGGCGGCTTCTACCGCACCGGCGACAAGGCCTGGATGGACGAGGACGGCTACTTCTGGTTCCTGGGACGCATCGATGACCTCATCAAGAGCTCCGGCTACCGCATCGGCCCCTTCGAGGTCGAAAGCGCCCTCATCACCCACCCGGCAGTGGTCGAAGCGGCCGTGACCGGCGTGCCCGACCCCGACCGCGGCCAAGCCGTCAAGGCCTCCATCACCCTCGCCGCAGGCTTTGATCCCTCCCCGGAACTGACCAAAGAACTGCAGAACCACGTCAAGAAAGTGACTGCGCCCTACAAATACCCGCGCATCATCGACTACGTGAAAGAACTGCCCAAAACCATCAGCGGCAAGATCAAACGCGCCGAGATCAGGGCCAGGGACGAGAAGTAGCAGGCCGCCCAAAAACGGCAATCTGCTGCGTCAACGAAAAAATCCAGACCGCTTATGTATGTTCAATACACCGCGCGGCCTGGATTTTTTTCGTTTCCTTGCATCTCACCATTTTTGAACGGCCTGCGAATTTTGAATTTTTCAATGAGTTAGGGAAGAGAGCGGGGCGCTGCCCCGCACCCCGCAAGGGGCTCGCCCCTTGACCCGGGTAGGGGATTGATTTTGAGGCCATGCGTGATGCGTGGCCTTTTTTATCAGAGAGTTAGCGTTTGTCCGGGCGATCTTGACTATTACGGAACTTCCGTTACGATATTTCCGTAACGGAGGTTTCGTAGTCATGCCCAATCCTTTTCGCCTTGAAGTGCTTGGAGAGGGCGATCCGTTTTGTGATCGCCAGGAGGAAGTGCATAAGCTCCTGCGTTGCGCCAGGGCAACGCAGAATGTGGTGCTCGCTTCACCGCGCAGGTATGGAAAAACGTCCCTGTGCCGGAAGGTTCAGAGACTCCTGCACGATGAGGGATATCTGTGCTTTTCCTTTGATTTTTCGGGCGTTGATGGTGTCTCGGAAATCGCCCGCCGTCTGGCCCGCGACATGTTCAAGACCTTGCATGCACGGGAGTCCCTGCTGTCCAAGGGGAAACGCTGGCTCAATGCCTTGAGCGCGTTTCGTCCGGTCTTGACATTCGATCATGCCGGGGAAGCAGCCATATCCGTGGCGCGGGCCAATGAGAGCCAGGATCCTCGGACCCAGCTGGAGCAGACACTCGAAGATTTGGCGCGGATCATTGAATCACGGGAATGGCCGTGCCACGTGGTCATGGATGAATTTCAGGATCTGACCAAACTTGCCCAGTCTCAGGCCGTGGAAGGGATAGTGCGTAAAACCATTCAGGGCTTGCCGGCTTCGTTCGTGTTTTCCGGGAGCAGGCGAAGTCTTCTGCTGGCCATGTTCAGCGACCAGAAGCGCTTTTTGACCCTCTCCGCTGTGAAGATGTTTCTGCCTCCTTTGCCCATTCCAGACACATCCCAATGCATCGGCTCGTTTTTCGCGCAGGAAGACAGGCATATTGATCCGCAAGTGAGCGCCGCTCTTGTTGCGGCGGCAAGGCAATATCCTTTTTACGTCCAACGTCTGGCCAGCGAAGTTTATGAGCGCAGCGGCCCGGATGTGACGATAGAAGACGTGGAACTGGCGAAAATGAGCGTGATTCAGTCCGAAACGGGCCTGTACGAGACCATGATTGCTCCGCTGACCACGCGGCAATTGAAATTGCTGAAAACATTGTCCGCCATCCCAAGCGCCCAACTCACGAGCGCCGAATTCGTGGCCAAGGCCGAACTGCCGGCTTCCTCCATTTCGGATATCCGTGAAATTCTGCTGCGCGAGGATCTGATCGAGAAAACGGAAGATGGTGTCTGGCGAGTGGTGGACCCGTTCTTTTCCGAGTGGTTGAACAAACTGTAAAATTTTAAGGCTCATCCGGTTAAAGCGTACGTGCTCGTTGAAAATTCATTGTGCACCCCTGAACTTTGGGTCAAAAACGCTGCCAAACGTGCCTCATCATCGTCATCGCGAGGCGTCTTCACCGTGGCGATCCATGCTTTGTCCGCCTTCACGGGTTCAAGAACTGGATTGCGTCGTCGAAGACTCCCACGCAGAGCCTGGCTTCTCGCAATGACGAGCTTCGAACGAGTTTTCGTAGAGTTGGGCGGTCCCACCCGGAGTGAATCGGTAGTGAATCATAAGGCGTTGGACGCTTAAACCGGATGAACCTTTTTTAATCCCTGGCCTTTATTTTGCTGACGAAGCAGCATGACGTCAGTTTCAGTCAAATTTCAGTCCAGACGGTTTCGGGGGCGGCCATGAAAACGTGGATTTTTTACCCACCCCTCAAATCCATGTCCGGCGGGTGCATGGTGCTCCTGCAGATCGCCCGGCAGTTGCAGGACATGGGCTCGCTCGGGGGTATCCTGTATTGGGAAAGCCCTCCCGTCGGTGATGAGTGTCACGGACTGCCGTGGGTCAAGACTGGCGAGGCTGCCATGAAGGCCGGGGACACCTACGTGGTTCCTGAGGGCTGGCCCAATGCGCTGGTGCTGGGCCTGAAGCGTGGATGCCGGACCATCGTCTACTGCCAGAACTGGTCCTATCTTTTTCATGGTCTGGAGCAGGGTGTGCATTGGCGTGACCTGCCCGTGGAATTCCTGGCCGTATCTGATCCGGTTGCCTGGCACATGGAGCAGGTGCTGGGCAAAAGGCCGCAGGTCATACGCCCGGCCCTGGACGTGGAGCTGTTCCATGCCCCCGCGTCCAAGCCCGGCGGTGCGTTGCGCATCGGCTTCATGCCGCGCAAGAACAAGGCCTTGGCCGACCAGATCCGGCGTATTTTCGAGGAGCGAAACCCCAAGGCTCACGTGCAGTGGGTGCCCATCCACGGCCTGGACCGCCCCGGCGTGGCCGAGGTGCTGCGCTCCTGCCATGTTTTTCTGGTCACCGGCTTCCCCGAAGGCTGCCCCCTCCCGCCCCTTGAAGCCATGGCCTGCGGTTGCCTGTGCGTGGGCTTCACCGGTTTTGGCGGCTGGGATTACATGCGCCAGGTCGAGCCGAACGGTTATGCGCCGCATGGGTATGAACTGCGCGACGTGCATTGGGGCGGCAATGGCTGGTGGTCGGCGGACGGGGATGTGCTGGGCGCGGCACTGGGATTGGAACTGGCTGCGCGGGCTTTGCCTCAAGGTTCGGATATTCTTGCACAGGCTGCCCATACGGTCGCTGCGTATGGCAGCGCCAACCAGCGGTGCGAAATCGCGGCGGCGATGACGAAGCCCGGTACGATCCGATGACTTCCGCAACGCGCAGCCATCCCAGAATTCTGCTCATCTCGGCCAAGCACTACCTCATGGCCGAATTGATCGCCGGTTGTAAGGCTCTGGGCCTGGAGCATGCCTATCTGTTCCTGGGCGGGATTTCGTCGGCAGCGGAGCTTGAAGAGAAATTGCGCGTCGAGGTGAACCGGTTTGCGCCCGATTTTCTGCTGACCATGAACCACCTCGGTCTGGACCGCGAAGGACTGGTCAGCGAGTTCTGCCGCCAGCGCGAGTTGCCCCTCCTGAGCTGGTTCGTGGACCGGCCGGATCTTTTTCTTCCGCAGTACGGCAATCTGGACAACCCGTGCCTCGCCTACGCCGTGTGGGACGCCGACGCCGTAAAGCCCCTTGCGGATGCGGGGTATGGCGCGGCCTTTCATCTTCCCCTGGCCGCCGACCTGAGCCGCATCCATTTTGTCCCGGACGCTTTACCCCAGCGCGACGTGGCGTTCGTAGGCAATTCCATGCAGGCGGCAACGGAAAAATGCTGGGCGCTTTCAGCACAACCGGACAGATTGCGAGGGCTCTGGGAAGACGTGGCCGGGAAATTCGCGGCCAGCGATGAGCGCGATCTGTCCGAATTTGTTGGTCGGGAAAATCCTGAAGCCAGGATGCTTCGCGAAAACTGCGAGCTGTCGTCAAGGGCCGCTCTGGACAGCTTCGTGTACTGGCGGGCGACGCAGTTGCACAGGCTGGGGTGCGTGCAGGCGCTTCTGCCGCTTGAGCCGGTGGTGGCCGGAGACGACCACTGGAAGCCACTGCTCGGGGATGCCTCGTGGACCCACGCGGGGCCGTTGCATTATTATTCCGATCTGCCTGATTTCTACCGCTCGACCAAAGTCAATTTCAACACCACCAGCATGCAGATGAAGGGCGCCCTTAATCAGCGCGTCTTCGACGTGCCAGCCAGTGGAGGTTTTCTGCTGACGGATTACCGCGCGCAGCTTTCCGCCGCTTTTGATGTGGGACGGGAAGTTGTCTGCTATCACGCCGCAGAAGAGATCGGCGATCTTGTGCGCCATTATCTGGCCAATCCAGCGGAGCGTCTGGAAATTGCCAGGCGGGCGAGGGCGCGCATCGAAAAAGAGCATACCTATGCCCATCGCATGGCAACGATCTGCGCGAACATGAAGCGGATGTTCGGGACGCCGGCATGAATCTGTATACCGTGATCCTGCACTATGGCTCCGAGCAACTCACGAGGGGGCTGCACGAGCAGTTGATGGGAAGCGACCCTGCGCAGCGGGACAAGATTCTCGTTTTCGACAACTCAAGCCCTGTCCCCTATGAAAACGCCTGGCTTAAGGCCGAGGAAAATCTCTACTGGGCCGGGGCGCTGGAGCGGGTCATGGGAATTCTGGCGGGCAAGGGCGCTTCCCATGTCTGGTTCCTGAACAACGATGCGACCTTTGTTTCCAAGCCTCCGCTCATCGAGCGCGCATGCCTGCGTCTGGCCCGGGCCGAGCGTCTGGCCGGGCCGGTGGGCGTGTATTCCCCGGCCGTGACGGCCAATCCGTACCACCCGCAGATGGTGGAACGGCCTGGCGGGCAGTTCCGGCAGGTACGCTACGTGGACGGGATCGCGCCGCTGGTCAGCGTCGAATTCTGGAAGCGGGCAGGGGGCGTTGATTTCGAGGGCAACCCGTACGGCTACGGCGTGGATGTGTGGTTTTCAAGCCGGGCGCAGGAGCTTGGTTTTGCCTGTGTGGTCGATCTCCAGGTCGTCATCCGGCACAAGTATCATTCCACAGCCCGCGAGGTGGAGGGGTTCATGGCGCGGGCGGCGGAGGCGGAGGATGGGTATCTTTCGGAAAGATTCGGTCCAGATTACCGTGAAAAGATGAAACTGATGGCCGGAGATATCCGGGAAATGGAGTAGGGCGGGGCGATATGTCAAAATACAGGGTCGCGGTAGTCATCCCCGTGTTCAACCAGTGGAAGCTGACGGCGGATTGCCTGCGCAGTTTGCGAGAACACACACCCGGCGAAGACGTGCAGGTCATCGTGGTCGACAACGGGTCTACGGACGAGACTGCCGGGGCGTGCGGAGTACTCGGGCGTGAACTGTTTGGGGAGCGTTTCGAGCATGTGCGGGTTGACGAGAACATCAATTTCGGTCCCGGTTGCAACCTGGGCGCGAGCCGGGCGGACGCGGATTTTCTGTTTTTTTTGAACAACGATACGCTGTTGACGCCGGGGTGGCTCCAGCCGCTACTGAGGGCTTTTGAGGTTCGACCGGGGCTTGGAGCCGTGGGACCGCTTTTGCTCTATCCCGATAACGACCGGGTGCAGCATCTGGGCGTGACGTTTACGCCAAAATTGCATGTCGATCATCTGTACCATTATTTTCCGGCAACCCACAGGGTGGTGCATGGGACGCGTGCTCTGCAAGCCATCACCGGCGCGGCGCTGATGCTTCCGTCCGATGTGTTTTACGGGGCCGGTCGTTTCTGTGAAGAATACCGCAATGGATATGAAGATCTCGACTTGTGCTGGCAGATCAGATCACGTGGCCTGGTGCTGTGCTGCGATCCGGCGAGCCGGATTTATCATCTCACCAGTCAAACCACAGGGCGGTTCGATGCGGAGAGTCACAACTCGCAGTTGCTGATGCGCCGTTGCAGCCAGGCATTTGTTCCGGACTTGCACCGATTCGCGGTACAGGACGGATTTTCGTTGCGGCTGACCTCGACGCTGAGGATGAACATGTTCCTCGTTCGCGATCCTCGGGAAACACACGCTCTTGATATGGACGGACTGTGGGCGGCAATCCTTTCGGAACCGCTATGGGAGGAAGGCTATGAAAGATTGCTCGATCTTTTTTTCAAGCGGGGAATGTGGGAGGCAGCCCTTGATTTGCTGAGTATGCAACTGTCCTTTTTTTCCGACGAGCGCATTTTCATGAATCTGGCCAGGGTGGGCACCCGCCTTCGAAACGAGCAGGTACTCCTGATCTGTCGCAAATCCCTGGAGGATTTGAAACGCGACGCTGGGTCCAAGGATTTGCACAGAAAGTATCAATCCCTGCGCAACTGGGCGGAAAAGGGGGAAGACGCCATTCTGCTCGGATTGTGCGATGAATGGGCGGGCAGGCACCTCTCCCGCACCTGAGAGGCGGGGATTTCCGGAATGTGTCCTCAGGCGTGAATAATCGAATACCCGGCTAGTCCAATGCGGCCAGCTTTCCCGCGAGAAGCCCCGCCTCGGCCGTATTGCCCTGTTTGCGCAGCGTCTGCATCCTGCGCAGGAGTTTTTCCCTGTAATCGAATGGGCCCATATAACAGTCAAAGGCTATGCGGATTTCCCGGCCGTGAGCGGCGACCACCAGCCCCATGGCCGTGATGAAATCCTCGGGATTTTTAGCCGGCAGATTATCCGGGATACCCTTGGCCAAGGATGCGTCGAGCATGATGCATTCGGAAGGCAGATGCCGGGCGGCGGCGGACTGGCCGATGCCGGACATGAGGAGCCCAAAGCTCAAGGCCTCCTGGTCGGAGAAGGTCCTGCTCGTGTGGCTGACCTGGCGCATGCATTGATCGGCCAGGACAGGGTCGGTCAACGCCTTGATTGCACCGGCCTTCGGATTCCAGTGGAAATGATTTTCAAGCCATTTGGGCCAGTCCCGCGGCATGCGCAGGCCTCCGCAGAGCACTACGATGCGCTTCGTCGTGGCCGTGCGCAGAAATTCGAGGATTGCGGGCAGGTTGAATCCGCCCGTCACATGTCGCTCAACTCCGTCAACCTGCTCCCGTCCTCCGAATACCGCGATGTTGAGCTGCCAGCGGGCCTTTTTCAGCTCTGCGATATCCCGCAGAATCTCTTCCTGCCCTGCGTGTTCCGGTTCCAGTAGCGCGACGGTCAGTTCGGGGCGGTTGTTTTCGTGCCCATGAAGCCATTCCAGAATGGCCTGCCCGGCCCTTTCTGCGCTGCGACCGTCGCGGCCGTGGTCCAGGGCCATGGCGTAGCGCTTCCGGATCTCCGCTCGACGTTGCGGTTGCGCCAGTTCCGCGAGCACAGCTTGTCGCAGTGTCTCCAGAGAGTCGACCTGTACAGCCGCGTCACGGGTCATGTATTCAATGTCCTGCTCCCGGTAGAGCGGAAATTCTTTGAGCCTGGGATTGTTGAATAGGATGACCGGTTTGTCCAGCAGCAGAAACTCGATGAATATCGACGATACGTCGCTGATCATGAGGTCCGCCGCGTGCATCATGCCGGAATAGTCGGCGTCTTCGAGGTAGAAGATGTTCGGGCTGGCTGCGGCGATGTTTGCGTACAGCTCCTTGAAGCGGCCATCTGTCATGTTGTGCAGCTTGATGAGCAGCACCGTGTCCTTGTCCGCGACCTTGCGGATTCCCTCCTGCAGGCAGTGCATGGCGGAGAGTTCCGGGTTGTAGGTCGGGGCGAAGAGGACGATCCGCTTGGCGGGATCGATTCCAAGGCGCGCGCAGAATTGCTCCCTGGTCTGCGCCTTGGGGCCGAAAAGCTGGTCGGATTTGATGAAGCCCGTCAGCTTGATGGGAATGAAGACATTGTCCAAGAGCCTGCGCCGGTGCAGCGGGCCCGGTACGAGCAGCATTTGCGAGAGATTCTCGCGGCGGGTGATCTCGGAGTCCGTGTAAAAGGCGCCTTTGCAGATCATGCCGTGGCCGACGTTGATCACGTTTTCGAGTTGGGGGATGCGAAAATGGCAGGCATCGGCCACGATGGTCACATCGGGGTTGAAATCTTCGGGTTTGGCGAAGAAGGCAGCTTTGTACTGGAGCCTCTGAATTTGCGAGTCGGGCAAACCCCACTGGGGAATCTCGGCAGTCCCCGGAAAGAACTCGGGGGCGGAAAAGGCTGTTGCCGCCAGGCCGTTCAGGCTCAGATACTCCTCGATGGGTTCAAGGAATGGCAGATGCAGGCTACGTTCGACATAAAAGAGTATTTTTTTCAGATCGCTCATGATTCCCTGTAGTTCGCAAATTAATTTTGGAGAGCCTCTGTTTCTTCGGCAAGTTTTTTGACGTGTTCTGATTTGTTTTTATCGTTCTTTAAAATTTCATGAAATTTTGATCGAATGTATTTTATCATGCTTTTAGCGTCGTCGATGTGATTCATGGATATTTTTAATTCAGCATAATCAACGCATGAGCTGTAGTCTGTTTGTCTTTGAAATATTCTGTGCAGGTATTCTAAAGCTTTATCGTTGTCTTTGTTAGCTTTTTGAATTTCGAAATTTACATAGTCTATAATTTCTTTTTTGTTTTCGCAGATGCAAATTTTTTTGATCAAGTATTTCGCTGTTTCTATTTTTCCTAAAGATATGTTTTTGAGCACCATGTCGTAATATGTTTTCGTGTCTTTATTTTCATTTTCGCGGTCTTGTATAAAATTCTTCACGGATTCAAAATCGTTCAAAAGAAGTTCTGATTTTATTGCAAATTTTTGTGCGAAGTCGTCATGAACAGTCGCACTGTCCAGTTGCTGGAAGAACGCGTCGTGTTTTCTTTTTCCGGCTTCGTCGGAACGGTCGGCTCTGCCGCGTTCAATTTTTTTGCAATAGTCTTCGTGTGATCTGTAATAGTAGTGGTTCAGCTGGATGTGTTTTGCCGTGAACGGGCTTTGGGATTCCGCCAGTGGAAAGCAGTTTTCGTCAACGCAGTACCAGGGATCGTTGTAGATGAATCTGTGCGGATCACAGGACGCCTTTACTCGGCCAGGCTGCACGATGGATTTGATGTGCATGTTTTTCGGATAGTCGAGCGGGAATCGCTGAACGTAACTTTGAAGCTGCCTCTGCGGTGGTCTGGCCAGGTATCCCGAAGAACCGAACTCGACCCAGTGCACTCCGAGTCCGCCGAAATCTTCGTAGTCGGTCAGGATCAATCGAATGTCTTCGGATTTTTTCGGGATGATGAACTCGTCGACATCGATGAAGGCGATCCATTTCGATTTTTTTCCATAGTCGCGTAGGCATTGGTCGTAGGCGGCCATCTGCTGTTCTTTGCCCGTGATCTCGAAGATGTCCACGATTCCGTGATCAACGTACTCGCGGATCGAGTCTTTCAGGCCGGGCGAACTGTCATTGTCGAAAATGATGATTTTTTCCGCGCCCACAAGCAGATGATGGTTGATCCATTCTTTTATGAACGGATGCTCGTTCTTGGCGATGCAGCATACTGAAAGATAATTCATGAGTACTGATCCGGGACTTTAGTGTTTCTGCATGAACCATTTTTCTCCGGCAGTCTGGAGAGTGAGGTTTTTCTCACGGGCGAACCTGTTGGCGGCACAGATGACTCCGTACCACCGCGTGCTCCAGTCATCTCCGAGCATGACCCCGCCGGGCTTAAGAAGCGGCCAGTAGGTCTGCAGATCGGCGTACACATCGTCCTCGTCATGGCTGGCGTCAAGGTAAACGAGGTTGGCGGAGATTTTTTTGCTTTGCAGGTAACGGCCGGCGATGACTGACGTGTTGGGTACGGGGATGACAAACCTGTGGACGTTTTTATGCATCATGTTCGCCAGGAAGTTGAAATACAGCGTTGGGTAGCCGTATTTAGAGAATTGCTTGAGGCCCCATTTCGGGTCGTCGCAGGAGATGTGCTCGATGCCGCCGAGCCATGTATCTACGCAGATGAGCGCGCCGTCGATTTGCTTCTCAGCCAGGTAGGACGCCATGAGCGTTGCTGAGTCGCCTTTCCACGATCCCACTTCAATGATGAGGCGCGGTTTGACTATGTCCAGTATGCTTCGCACGAAATCGGCCTCGCGCATTGTCTGCTTTAGCGTCGATGGGTAGTGGCTGGCGGGAAATCCTTCAAAGGGATTGTCAAGACTGAGTTGGTGTCGAATTGTATCGGCGAAGCTGGTCACGCGAGTCCTCGAAATGAGTGTGGGGTTGTGATTGGTAAGCGTTTGATCCCGACGTTGCTGGTCATTTGGCAAACATGGCCAAGGCCTGCTTCAGGTCTTCCTCGAAATCGACCTCGATGCAGCGGTAGGCGGAGATGTCGACGGCGGAGAAATCAACGCCCTGCTTGATGAGCATTTCCACGCCCATCTCAAAGTAGTCCTGCTCCTGACACCGTGCCAGGGCCTGCAGGAAGACCGGGATGTCATTTTTTTGAATGCGGTTCACGCCCACGGCTTCACCTTCGGGCGCGGCGACCTTTTTGGAAATTTCAAGGATCAGTCCGTCCTGGTCAGCCCGGTACTTGACCTCCTCCTCGCCGCATTTCTTGCGGTCCACAGCCACGGCGTTTCCGTCATGCGCCGCCACCTGCCGGATCACGCCCTCGTCAAAGACAACATCGCCATTGCACCAGATGACGTCGTCATCCAGAAACTCCAGCGCACAGCACAGGCTCTTGGAGGTGTTGGTGATGTAGTAGATGGGGTTGTAGCGGTAATAGACGTCCGGAAACTCCTCCATGATCAGGTTCTTCTTGAACCCCACGACCACAAAGATCTCATTGATTCCGAACTGACGGAAAATCCGGATCTGGCGCCCGAGAATACGCTCTCCCGAAGGAAGCATGGACAGACACTTGGGAAACGGCCTGCCGAGCCGGCTACCGACGCCCGCGGCGAGGATGACTGCTTTCATGAGGGACTCCTTGGGAAAGAATTGCTGTCAGTGGTGACAAGCAATAACAATGCCCATGAAGTCCGCATTGCGCGGCAATTTCAACGTTTCAGTTCCGCTTCCAAAAGGGAGAGCGCCAGTTTGACAATCCGCTCCGCCGCTTTGCCGTCACGCTTGTTGGCAAAGAGCAGGTCGGTGTATTCTTTGCGCTTGTCCGCATAGAGGCCGGGGTCTTCCAGACAGCGCGACACAGCCGCCTTCATTTCATCAAGATCGGCAACCTGGACCCCGATATCGCGCCACTGAAACTCGATGTCGGCAGGGTTGTAGTTTTGGTAGCTGGTCCAATTCGGATTGTTGAAAAGGATGACCGGCTTGTCCAGCGCGGCAAATTCCATCATGGCCGAGGAGACGTCGGAGATCATCACGTCGCACAGGGCCAGGAAGGGGGTGATGTCCAGTTCATCGGCGAAGATAACCCGTTTGTCCTTGCCCGGGAGCGCGCGGTACATTTCCTTGTATTCGGGTTTGGTGCTGGGATGCGGTTTGATGATCAGAAGTGTTTTGTCGTCAGGCAAGACCTGGCTGATGCGGTCCTGAACAAAGGGAATGGCGGAGAGTTCGTCATTGAAAGTCGGCGCAAACAGGACATACCTGTAGTCGTCAGGCAGGCCGAACTTCTTGACGACTGATGCCCTGCTGATTTTACCCGAAAAAAGATCATCAAGTTTGCACATGCCGGTGGCTACCACAGGCTTGGATATGATGCGCCGCATGATGGCCTGATGATGCTTGCCCGGTACGCACACCATATCTGCAAGTTCTTCACGGCGGGCCGTAGGAGTGTCCGTGTAGTATTGCCCCTTGGACAGAACGCCGTGACCAACGTGGACCAGCTTGCCGCAGCCTTCCACCCACGGGTAGACGGAGTCGGCGATGAAGGTCAGATCGGGATTGAACTCCTGAGGCGTGGCATGGATGGGCACGCCGGTTTGTTCAATGAGTCGGACTTCGTCAGGTAGCAACCCCGCCCGGATTTCAGGCGAAGGCGGAAGATAGGAAAAGGCTACGTCAACATCTGCATTTTGATCCTTGAGGGCGTGGTAGAGGGGGAGAAGGATAGGGACGTGGACGTTTTTGAAGAAATAGAAAAGGATTCTCTGCCTATATTTTAACGTGTTCTTTTTATAGGCGAGTAATGACTGTGCAGAAATGTTACCCCAAACAGAAGGGTCTAGTGTAAGAAGAATTGCTTTGAAAGATGTGTCAAAGATATTGTCAGATGTGAAGCACGACTCTCCTTCAACAAGAAAGTATCTATCCGTGATAGATTTGTTCGCAATTACAGGTATTCCTTTTTCTATAATTTTGTTTAAGTTAAAATTTAATTTGTTTGATAAATTAATAAAAATTTTTGTTTGATTTAGATACTCTTCAAAATTTTTACAAAAATGCATATTTTCTAAAATCAAATTATCTTTTATTATTTCTGATTGTGGATGAGAAACAATAAATTTGATATTTGAGAAGCGTTCTGAAATTTTTGTATATATATTAATTATTGAGTCTATAAAGTTTTTATCAATTATTTTATCATCGCTATGAAGTATGATTAGATTTCTTTTAGCGAATGAATATAGTATTTTTAAGTCGTCAATATTAAAATTTTCGAGAGATTGAAATTGTTTTAGCAATATATCCGGAATTCGATATCTGAAAATGTGGTTAGCTCGTTCGTCTGCAGCATTTGCCGGTTCTTTTAAGTTGTATTCTTGGTAAAGTTTCTTTTTTTCTAAATTGGAATTCCTGACATTTTTGACGGTTTTGGCATCGGGATGTGCGATTGCGGTGCTCCAGATGCCTTCACCTCTGGTAAAGGGACCTTTTTTGCTAAGTCGTATATAAAGCTCTAAATCCATGCTGTAGTGTAGGTCTTCTCTTACACCATTTAGCTCTTTTACATAATTTAAATTAAAAAAACATGAGGGCTGGTATAGGCATCTGGATGGTATTGAAAGTGAAACATGTTCAATAAACAGGCCATTAGGGTAGCTAATGTAGTGTAAAAATCCGTTACTATGTAATCTTTTCGTTGCTCCGATCCATGCTGAGCTTTGTGGGTTTTTTTTGTATGCGTCACAAACTTGAAATAGCGCATTCGGTTCAAGATAATCGTCTGAATTCATCCAATTAAAAATTTCTCCTGAACAGTGGTTTAGCCCTTTGTTGATCGCATGTGATTGCCCTCGATCAGGTTCAGACACCCAATATTTGAGGCACCTTTCATATTTTTTTATGGTGTTGACTGTATTGTCAGTGCTTCCGCCGTCAATAATGATATATTCAAGATTTGGATAATTTTGATCAAGTATTGAATTTATAGTCTTTTCTATAAATATTCCTTGATTGAAAGAAGGAGTCACTATGGATATTTTCGGATAATTCATTTTAGTAGTATATTGTCTGTATTTATAGATTAGCTATTTTTCAATATTTTTTCGTATGATCTCACTGCAATTAATCCGATTCAGCAAAAATAGGCCTGAGCTTGCTGACGGAATATTTTTGTCCGATTCGGGAAAAATGAAAATTTCAGGCTCCGAAAAAACACCAACAACCTGCTGATCTTTGAAAATTGAAGAAAAAATAGGCACCACGCCAGCCAATTGTGCATGCGCAAGACGTTGAGCGCCGTGGCGGCCAGGAAAATGGACAAAGTGGCCTTCTCTTGGCCACGTCTGCGCAGTCGGTTCAAGCCGAGTTTCCGTTTCGCTACGCTGAAGGCGGACTCGCCTCCGGCCCGTTGTCGGTAAAGGGCCTTGGTTTCCGTGTCCTCGGCAAACATCCGCCGTCTGGCTTCGATGCGGGGCTTTTTCCAGTCCCACTCGAGCCTGGCTTTGCGCTTGGTGATCTTTACCGGACAGTCATGGCTATGCGGGCACTCGCGGCAACGAGCGGGATCAAAATGGGAAACAGTCTTCTTGCGTCCGGAATGTACTATATTTTCAACGCATTGTTGCCCCATGGGGCAGGAAATGATTGTGTTTTCTTCGGTGCGAACAAAGTCCATGACTCCGAATCCATCAGCAGGGGTTCCCGAGGGCGGGCACACAAGCTCCACTCCGTGTTCCACGCAGGCCTGCTGATTCCCGTCGCTGTCATACCCGTTGTCGGCGAGCAGAGTTTGGGGCTTGAGCCCTTTGCCCTCAAGGACTTCAACGGTGTCGAGGATGGTGGTTTTGTCCGAAGTGTTGGCGGAATGAACGCTGACTTGGGTGACTATCTTGGGATGCGGGGTGTCTTTGTCCTTGGCGCAGGTTTCGGTGAAATCGGCCTTGTAGCCGACCTTCTTGTAGTGCCCGTTGTAATGGGCGTCGGGATCATGAGGGTTGGCCATGGCCGTGCCCTTCATTTCCTTGTTGGGCTGAACGACGATCTCTTCGCCGCTCTCGACGATCTGCTCCTCGGCAAGGCGCACAAGCAGGGCAAAGGAAGGGAGCTTGCAGGCGGAAGGATGATCTTTGAATTGCGCGATAAGGCCCAACACATCCTTGGCGGCCAATAGCAGGATATCTTTGTACTGACTGGGCTTGTTGCTCGCGAACCAGGAGTTTTCCTTGGTCGGCAGATAACGGTCGCGCAGTTCCTGATCGAGTCGACCGTAGATGATGGGGTGCGCCTGCCTGAGTTCTCCCAGGAATTTCTTGATGGTAGTGGAGAAGAGTTCGAGTTTGGACATCCGGGCCAGGTTAGTCTGGACCATGGTGGAGTCGGTGCGCTGGAGCGCGGCATCGAGTTGCAGACGCTTGGTGATCGAGGTGAGAACCTTGTTGAAAACGGTGGCTCCCTCTCCCAAAATCTTTGCCCGGTAGTAATAGTAGGAGCGTTCGGAGATGTACTCGCTGCGGGAAATGTCCAAGGCGTAGCGGAAACCGTCGTTGAGACAATACGCCTCAATGGCTTCAAGGTCGGTCATGTCACGAAGCGCCTGAAGTATAAACAACCCGACGATTGATTGCAGGTCTTTAGTCGGCCTGCCAAACTCTTCAGAAAAGTGCTTAGAAAAGAATTGAATCGGAATATTGGGAAGAATATCTTTTCTGAAAGTATGATAAACAGAGCCTTTGAGCATCTTGTGGTGCCTCTCAGTGCCCCATGGTATGAAGTCCATTAGCTCTTTTTGTCTTCTATCTTTTGATCGTATCATGGCGTTATTTTGTTAGTGTTGAAGATAGAAGTTTTTACTAGATTAGTTATTGAAAATCAATACTTTGATATTGTGTTTTAAAGTTCAAGACTTTTTGCAGGCAAATCTCGTATAATTCTTGGTATCTTTGGGCTTGCAATGGCAAATTATAGCGGCTCAAAGTTGTTTCGCGGCATTTTAAGCGGATCTGGCTGCGTGTTTTCTTTTGATCCATGATCCATCGTATTCCTTGGGCAAGTTCATTGACGTCACCAGTAGGGGCTAAATAACCATTAATCTGATGCTCAATCATATCTGGAATGCCGCCTACGTCAAAACCGACCACAGGTGTTCCGCAGGCCAGAGACTCTAAGACAACATTGGGCAAATTGTCTTCAAGAGAAGGGATGACTGTAACATCGGCCATGCTGTAAATCAAAGCCAGTTCTGATTCCTTGTCTACATAGTTGAAAGCAAAGGTGGGTAACCCTAAGTGCTGAACCGCAGCCTGAGCGTGATTGCCAAAAGTGGCTAGTGCGAACTGGCCGGAAGGAGACAACTTTATTAAACGCTCTAATGCCCCCACTAAATGCACAAAGCCTTTCCGAGCATTGGTTACAGTATTTGCACCAAAAAGGATCACGAAAGCGTCTTTGGGGATTTGTAAGGAATCCCTGATTTGATCCTGGGGGTAGGGCTTAAAAATATCCGTTGGCAGGCCGTTGGGAATGACGTGTACTGGAAAGGAAGACAAAAGAGAGCTTTGTTTGACACACTTAGCCATCCAATCGCAAAGAACGACAACTTCGATATCAAGTTCTCTGTAAGCTAATTTCTTAGTTTTCCAAATTTCTCGGGAAAGATCATTCTCTTGGTTTGAGCCAAGTTGAGGGCAATTGCCGCAATACTTTTCATACCCCCGGCATTCTCCAGCGTAATGGCAGCCACCAGTAAAGGGGTTCATGTCGTGCAGAGTCCACACGATTTTTTTACCTTTTAAAAAATCGACATTGTCCGCGACGCTCAATGTGCCGGATATCCAGTGCAGGTTGATAATGTCAGCGTTTTGAAGCTCGAAAATGTCTTTTAATTTGGTTGCAGCCCAGGGAATTGAAAACATCTCCACGCCGGAAGGACGGTAAGGATACTGAGAAAGGGCCTGATGGTTGGCGGTTTGAAAAGCTCTCCATTCAGGAGAAATGAATTTTTCGTTTTCCGATGAAGGATGCGATTGAGACAATAAGGCTGTTTTGTCCCTCCACTTGCCGATATTCTGAACGAAAAAAGTATTGTTTGTGCCTATTCGAGTTAAGCCTTCGTGTAGCCGCAAGGCTGCAGTGCCAGCCCCGCCAAAGTCCTGCATGCAGAATTGGGCGATAACAGGACGTTTCTCGGAATTATCATGAGTCCGGATAGTTTTTGTGTTCTGTTCATTTGGTTTCTTCGCTTCCATGAACAATGAGTCCGGCTTGCGAACTGAACCATCTGGTTCAATGTCCAAGAGGTAGCTATTGAAGTCGGGTATTTGAGATTCATCAGCTTCACATACTTTAATATCTTCAAAGCCTGCCTCCTGAAGTAACTTGCCAAGAGAGTACCGGTCGTACATCCATTGGTGGATTTCTCCAGAAAGTCGGAACTGAGCAATTGTAGCGGGATCCAGAGTATGATCGAATTCTTCTCTAGAATGCTTTTTTGAGTCGGAATTGGAGCGAATTCTTGCGAGCGTGTTTTTGACTTCAGATCCAACACGTTCAATGACAAACTCTTCTGCGGGCATGGGGGTCTGTCGCCAATATTCCAGCATTGCCCCGCCGGAATGATTACGAACCATCTGGTCGAAAAGTTCCAACATGATCCAATCATAGCGTTTGCGGGCCTCTTCATCGCCTTTGACTGATTTTTCAAGCAAAATGAGATACAGGCGAACAATGCTTTCCAGGTCAGGTACTACGACTCGGATAATGCCACCAGGTTTGAGGACGCGGAAACAGTCTTTCAGAAAAACGGGTGCGTAGTTTTTGGAGAAGTGTTCAAGGAGGTGGGAGTGATATACCGCCTCGAAAGATTCGTCGCTAAAAGGCAAGCCTTTGCTTAGGTCGTGAGCGATGACATCGAGGCCGGCGGATTTGAAATCTACATTAGTCCAAGCAGGATGGTGGCGTTTACCGCAGCCGAGATTAAGTAGACGAGAGCGTGTAGTATCGGCAGGGCTATCGGGCTTCCTGAACCATACGCCAGTGTTATCAATCCGATGGAGGTCAAACTTCAGATCCAATTTGGATTCATATTCATGCAAAGCCTTTTTGCATCCGTCCCAATGACCGTAGTCATCAACTTGGATATATCCTCGGGGTAAGACCTGTTCATAGAGATTTTCAAGGATATCTAGTGTGGATTCATACCAGTCGCCGTCCATGTGCAGGAGAGCAATCTGTCCAATCTCATTGGATTTTTGTGGCAAAGTATTTTTGAAAAGACCCTTGGTCGGTCGTATGATGTCTGCAACACCGAGTTTGTCGCTGATATCAAGGAGTGACTGCATCGGAGCCGCGCATGTTCCGGCCCCCCAGCCCGTATCGTTGGCAGGAGTGCTGGCGTGAGAATCTTCGATAGTGGGATCGGGCATTCCCTCGAACGTATCAAAACAATAGAGAACTCGAGGACGTTTTGAATACGTTTTGATGACCCAGGCGAGCAAGGCGGAAGACCCCCCCGCAGCAACTCCGCATTCGACGAAGTTGCCTGGAAGATCGTGTTCACAGCATTTTTTTGCTATTGTAAAAAGTGATACAAGTCTATCTCTCCCAAGCATTGTATGTAGCTTGATATGAGAATAAATTTTTTCAAATTCACCAATATTTTTATGATTATGGTCGATGATATTATTTTGAGAATAAAGTGTTCGCAAAAAAGAGGATGCATCAAGATTGTCTGGATAGTGCCTTAATTCTTCTTTTACTGCTTCAATTGCGCTTTGTAATTGATTCATTCCACAAAAAGCAATTGCCCTATAGTAGTCAATATTTTGTGTGTTATATTTTTTTGCTTTAATTTCAGATGTAATTCTCAATGCGCAAGGAAAATCCTTGTTGTCTATAGCATGCTGAACTTTAATCATTAGATTGCTGTAATGTTTAGAACTCATGCTGTCTGGAGATTTTTTGTCCTGAAAATAAGGACTATCTTTACTTGTGTCTTTTAAAGCTAGATGTTTACGGATGATCCGGTCCAATTTCTGGACTCTGCGTTCCATGGAGTGGTCCTTTAAGCACCTAGCTTGTCCACGGGCTGCGATTTCATTCCTCTTCTCAGGATGGGCCAGGAAGTAGTCTAGCTTCTCGATCAATTCTTTGCGATCAGAAAATGTTTCGATTTCATCTCCAATGCTAAAGAATTGTGCTAAATTCTCGAAATGTTCTGTTAGCAGGAATACGCCGCTTCCGGTTGTCTCGAAAATACGCATGTTTGCTGTGTCTTTTCCGCCAATATCATTTTTTATATTTTTTTTAGGATCAACAATAAAATGATCTGCTCGCGCATCAAAAGCAATTCGACCTTTCCGCAAGGCTTTGTGCATTGCCAATCCATAAGCAGGTTCGGCAAGATACTTCTTCAGGCAAGATGGGACTTGGTCAAGATGTCCTGACAGGTGTAGTGCGCATTCATGCCCTTTGGCTTCCGAAGCTTTGGCAATTTCCTGGAGATAATGTCCTCGTTTGGCGTGCTGGCTTGACGTATATTGACCAACAAAGACGATGTCATTTGATGGTTTTATTTCTTTGATTCGCTCGGCAATGAATGCAGGAAAGCCGGGTGAAAAAAGTTCAGTATGTTTGACTCCTCGCTGTGACGCAAACTCCAGCAGAGGCCCCAGACTGGACAGCATAATGTCAAACCCCGACCAATCGATATCATATGGAGCCGTGGCAGCTCTCCATCCAAGGATAAGTTTGGGTTTATGTCTTAGTGATCTAATAAATGAGCCTTCAAAAACAATAGGGTTTGACAGATAGAGAATTTCAGGCTCATACTCCTCTATCTGTTTTCTGGCAATTTCCTTAACCCAGTTCTCATTGCGTAATTTAGTAGTGCCGTTTTCTTTCATCCACTGGATTTGCGATTGTTGGCAGTTTGCAATGATGAGACGTGAATCATACCCAGCTTGCTGCATATGTGGTGCAATCATATGCACAGCACTAAATGCATCAGAAATCAACACATCAACTTGCTCCTGAAAGGATGCTCTATGGAGTAATCTAAATCTTGAATATAGTGACTCAAGATATTGTGGATAGAACGTATGGATTTGAAGAAAGTGCATGTTTTTTTCTGGTGTCCGCAGGTAACGCTTTTTCGAAAATTGAAAACAGATATGCCTAATGAGTTTAAAAAAAATCGAAATTCTAACTATTTTTGACTATATCAATGACCATGGACATAGGCCGGTATGGATTTTGAACCCTTTTGTCGAAATCGGGTGTTCTGCGAACAAAGCCTTTGGAATAATCAATCGGTTTTGTTACAGGCGTGCCATCTTCGGTATAATAATGCAGATATTCAATCTCTCCATTTTTGCCAAATGGCGAATTTTCAATTAATTCTTTTACCTGCTCAATGAGAGGAAACCAAACATGGCCAGGGTTTTCAGGAGTTCCTCCTCCTTCAGGATCGAATATAATATTATTATTAGCATCCATAACAACACGTTGTTGTAATATGTTACAACGGTAATCCGGCATTGAAAGGCGAAAAAGTCCACCGGGTTTTAATATTCTGTATATTTCACTAATTACAGAATGTAATTTATTATAAGCAATATGCTCAAAAACATCCTCTGACTGAAAAAAATCAACAAAATTGTCCGGGAGTGCAAAAGGATTGGTTATATCATGGCATAAGTGCTGTTCATCCGACCTATTCAATGAAAGACCTATCATCTCAGGGTATTCGGGGAGATCAGGGATGTCGCCAGCGTATAACATTATGCGGGATTTCGTATTAATAGACTCCCATGTGACACTATTTCCCGCTGTGACCATAGATGCATCTGATTTTTCTTTACAAGCCATGTCTAATTTTATTACCATGTCGTCATTATTTGTATTATTCTTCACATATTCTTCATTAACACCTGTATCCTCTTCTTGAAAAGTGTCAGGTTTTGCTTTAATTAATCCAGTAGCAGTCAATCTATAATTTGCTGATGAGATATTTCTTTGAATAGCCTTATATCCTCCGACAATAGCTACATTACGTTTTGCCTCAACACCTGCCCAAGCCTCTTCTTTGCCACCTTTTAGGTGATCATAATCATGATTTTGGTGAATAGCTGTGATAACAGCTGTAGCGTCAACCAAAGGAATATTTAAATCAAGGGCTCGTCCCAAAATCCATAAATCCCATGCTGTCCTGCCCAAGGCAAAAGGAGGGATTGCCGACCATAAACCCTTTGGGAAAATGAAATAATCTACTCCGGTTACCGGATGCAGCAACCCTTTATTTTTTAGATCTTTTTCCCATATGTCACTATCAAAATTTATTTCCTGCTTGATATTTTTATTTAATCTTTGGCCAACAACTAAAAATTCAGATACTTGTTTTGTTACGTGAGTTATTGCGGGGATAAAATCGCTGGTTAGAATGATGTCAGCGTTCAGATATGCGAGGATCGAGTAAGTTGAAGCCAACTCAGCCTGATAAAATATATCATTTAGCAAAGGGGTTCCGAATTCATTTTTTTGAATATCCGGGAGATGCCGTGCTCCGACCTCCTGGGCCATTTCCCGGACCCCATGATCATTGCCCATCAGGATGATTTCCGGCTTCGGGTCAAGCCGGGCCCAGCTGCGAATGGCGTTTTTCTGGATAACGGCCTCGTGGCCCTTGAACGCTTTGGGTACGGCAAAGATGGTCAGCCCTTTGCGGTCGGTCATCTGGACCTTGGGGCGGCCAACCCTTTGTTCCAGATCATCCGCCAGGCGATTGATGCGCCAGCTCTCTTTGCCTGCCTGTCGGGCCAATTGCGCCAATTTGTTAGCGTCATCCAGCTGCCCGATCCGAGCCTGGCACACAGCCAGGGCAAAGGATGCGGACTGGCTGGGTTCCTTGTTGATCAGGTCGACCAGGAGCCTGGCGGATTCCTGGAGTAGGCCCTGCTGATAAAGCCTGGCCACTTTAGGCAGGATGCGGGAGGCAAGGGGTTCATTGGCTCTCAATGCCAAGGGGTTGTATTCGATGATGCCTGATTCTTGTTCACCCCGTTCATACCGGACTGGATTCTGATTTTTATTTCGCTCCCCGTCCCAGGGAAACCACACATGCTTGCCCCCAGGTTCGTAGCCGAGATCAATGCCGCGGGAGTTGACGAACTCCATCAGCGGCAGAACCTCTTGAAATCCCATGAAGGAACCGCCCTTGTGATACGGGGCGTAGTGACCCGTAAAGCACTGGAGTTCATCGATCTGGCCGAGGAGGAATTTGTCGAAATACTCTTGAACATTGTCAGGGCCAAGTCGCTCCTGGGAAAACCAGATGTCGTCAACAACAACAAGGCTGTCCTTGGGCAGGTAAGGGAGCGCGTTTTTTAGCACATGCCGCATGATCGGAACATTGGCCAGGTCATGGGCGTCCACAAAAAACAAAACTCGGTCGCTTTCGGTCCAGAGGGTCTTGAAATTCGTAGCAAGGATGTTCTGCTCGTGGAAGGTGATACGAGACGTATCTGCCGGGAAATGCTCATTGGCTTTCCAAAAAAATTTGAATGAAAGATCCACGGCGTGAACCCGTGCAGTGGGCGCGGCTAATACCCATGCTCTGGTGGACATGCCAGAGAGAGTTCCAAGCTCAACGATGACCGTGGGCGCGTGGTTCATCGCTAGCGTTGTCAGCGACTCTAAGGATGAGGTTGACTGGTCGCGGTAGTAGAGCCGGTTCTCTATGTGCTTTAAAACATCAATGTTGTGTTTAAAAGTATGAATATTAAATTTGTGTGTATGAATTTCGTCAGTATATTTTTGACAAATTTGTAATTTTGTTGTCTTTGTGATATCAAGCACGTCTTGCTTCTGTGGAATGAGATCAATTAATGATTTTGAATCAATTTTTACTTTTGAAGCGATGAAAATAGATCGACAGTTTGATTTGCATTTATGTGGCCAAGAAGTTGGAAACTGATCATGATTTGGTTGAGTAATTGGGAGATAGACATAGGGGTATAGCTTTTTTAACGAATTAAAAATCCAATCGCGCGATGGCCTGCAACCAACGCCACGCATTGCTTGATCGTTTGCAGTCTGGTCTTCTTCTAAAAAGTTAATTATTCCATTATCCGTTGGATTTACCAATGTTTCCAATATAAATATTTCAGAACAACACTTTGCTAAATCCTTGAGAGCAAGGCTAGGATTGTGTAAGTGATATAAGGTCCCATAACAGAAGACAATTTGAAAAACGCCAAAATTTTCATGACTACCAGGGATATTTAAGTCTGCATACTCAATTTTACGATGAGGAAATCTGGTTTTAAATTCTTTTATATTTTCAAATCGTGCTTCAGTTGAAAGGATTTGGCATTTATTATTTTCAAAAAAATGTGTTAATTTTCCTATTTCGGATCCAACTTCAAGCACGCTTTTACTTGTAATTGGAAGATTTAAACTTTCTAAATGGTCTAATCGTGCGCTATTAATTGATTCAGCATGTTTGGTGTCAAAGATAAAACTAGCCGATGAGTTAATCGATGATGAGGCGATTTGATTGTTGACGGAGTAGAGGTGGAACATGTCTTCTTTTTTGAAGAAAAACGCATCACTTTTTGATATTTTTATAAAATCATATCCCCATGATGTAAGTAGGCTAACAATTTGATTTGGATGATATCCGAATTGTGCAGTATTTCGCTCTTCAAATTCAACTAGAATGTTCGGGAGTAATTTACGTATGATTTTTTCGCCACCAAGTAGCACCATTAACTCACATCCTTCTGTATCTATTTTTATCAAATCAACGTGTGATATGTTTTTCCATTTAACAATGTTGTCTAGCGTATCCATTGGTACAGAAACTTCGTTCCAACCATGGAATCGTTGTGGCGTGCCGAGGCATGCTAGTCCAGAGTCATTTCCAGATACAGGAATTTTTAGCTTGGCTAGCCCCTTTCTGTCAGAAAGTGCAACAGGAATAGTCTGAATATTATTTTGCAATGCATTGAGCGTGAGGTTATTCTTCAGTATTCTGTATACGTCGGGGTTGGGTTCAAATGCATATCCCCGAATCGAACGGTTAAGAACTGGGAGTAAGCAGTAGGTGCCTGTATTCGCCCCAATGTCCAATATGACTGGATTTTCATATTTGCCGGTCTGCTCGTAAAAGAACTGAAGGGTGTCTGGGTCCCATGGGCGAGGCATACCTGTAACCGGTTCCTTGCCTTGCCATGATCCACCTATGCCGGTGGCGTTCGGGTCGATCTTAACTTTCTCGCCCAGAAGTAAGTGGGCCTCTATGGGGTGTATCGGGGCATCAAGTAAGGTTTTCAACGCTGTGTGCTCCGTTGCGTATCAACTTAATGTGGTTCGCGTTTCGTTCAGCCTTGCGGTAACGCATAGATGCCAGCCCGCGATTTTTTCCAGAAGCCGGAAGATGGGTGCGGGCAGTATCTCAAAATACCATTCTTTTTTGTACTCGTAGCGTTTGTACTCTAAAATGGAGTAGGGAAAAATGTGATCAGCAATGGAGTTTGTAACATTGAATCCTTGCAGCAGATTTTTTACGCTGTAGTTTGAGTAGCTATAGGTCACCGGGCAGCCTGTCTGGGCCTCGGAGTATTTCGCTACCATTTCATCCAGTTTCCAGAAGGCACCCTTACCGTACTTAAGTAAGATCCAAAGCACCTTCCACGAATAACGGTTGTATACCATTATCCTGAGTTCGCTATGCATGCCCATGTACTTACGGATTTCGCGTATCACGTTGTCGGGGCGAGGTGTATGGTGAATTACGCCGAACGAATAGACGAGGTCGTAGGTCTCCACCGGAACGAATTCGGAAAGGCGCTCTGCGTTGGCCTGGATGAATGTAATGCGGTCTTGCAGTCCGAAGACTTCAGCCCTTATGCGCGCCAACTGTAGCGATTCATCCGACAGGTCCACCGCCGTCACCGTGGCCCCGGCACGGGCAAAGTTCATGGTGTCGGTACCGATGCCGCACCCGATCTCGAGCACCTTTTTCCCCTTCCAGCGCTCAAATTCTGCGAAAAGTGGAATATGTGGCTCGACAAAATATTTGCGTTTTTCAACCTCGTCGAAATATTCACGGCTACCGACATCTTTCAGGGAATGCCGGATGTTGCACGGCCTGTTGTTCCAGTAGTCGCGGACATTTTCGACCGTTTTGTCCGCAAAGGCCTTGGCTGCGAAATTCATGACCACTCCATGCTGTTTGACTTGGGGCCAAGCCCGATAGCCGCGTACTCGAAACGCGAGAAATGTCTGTGCTTGAGGATGCGCCAGCAGTCGATGAGCAAAGGGGTGTTGCCAGCATCTCGCTCAATGCGATCCCAATCCAGCAAGTGAAACTGGGGCCAATCAGTGAGCAACAGAATACAGTTTGCTCCGGCCAAGGCGGTGTATGGATTGTCGCATAACTCAGCTTTTCCGCCGAACGTCGAAGCAACGGTCGGTAGCGCTTTGGGGTCGTGGAGGCGTATGCGGAAGCCTCGCGCTGTAAGTCGTTCAGCCAGCATAAGCGGTTGCGACTCTTCGACAATGTGCGTGCCTGCTTTGTAGGATAAGCCGAGCAGGGCAATAGTGGCAGTGGGATGCACCTTTTCGAGTACGGTCTTTTCCAGTCGCTCAACCACGCTCCGGTTGACCGAGACCACTTCGGGACTGAGTCGAGTTGCCCAACCGCATGACTCAGCGAAACACTGGAATGCCAAGTTGTCGCGTGGAAAGCAGGGCCCTCCGAAGCCAAGTCCACCTTTAAGATACTTGGCCCCCACTCGCGAGTCGGCGCCTATGGCTGCGGTGATCATGTCAACGTCGACCCCGGGCACTCGTTCGCAAACCGCAGCCAATTCATTGGCGAAACTGATTTTCATGGTCACGAAACAATTTAGGGACAGTTTTGTTAATTCGGCATTGGTCAAACTCATGATCGCGTATGTCGGTGAACTATCGACCAGGGACGCATACAAATCGCGTATAGTCGTTGCTGAACGTTTATCTGATGCTCCGATGAGCACCATGTCCGGATTCAGAAAGTTCCGAATAACAGATCCGAGGGCGATGAATTCAGGGTTGTAGACCAAGCCGAAGTCCGTGCCGCAGGTTTTGCCTGTGAGATGTTCGAGAAGCGGGCGAAAAATTGTTTCGCAAGAGGTGGGCATGACCGTTGAAACCACATTTACGATGTGGAAGCTTTTCTTTTTACGAAGCGCTGGTGCCAGTTGCTTCAGCACTTGCGACACGTATTCGTTGGTAAAGGAGCCGTCGGATTTGCTCGGAGTAGGCACGATGATCAGCGTGACGTCGGATTCGCTCACTGCCTCCGAGTGGTCAAGGGTGAAACGCATGTTATGCCGCGCCGTCGCAAGCAGTTGCGGCAGATCCGTCTCATCAATGGGGCAGTCGCCCTCCATGAGTTGGCGAAGAAAGTCCTCATTGTGGTCTATGCAGATGACCTTGTTTCCCTTGGCTGCGAAGCAGGTAGCTGAGCACAGACCGAGTTTGCCGAGTCCAATGAAAGAAATGTTCATTATGAGTCCTAGATGAACTTGTATGTCATACTGTCGTTCAAAATTACCTGCTCATAAATTTGATTGTGAGGCTGATATGTGCATCTCGGGCAATCATTTTCCACGTCTATCAAGTCATGAATCTTCCAGTGCTTTTTACCACCCCAGTTCTCATTAATTTTGCTTACATCCTCACAGTCAGTTAAAATTTCTAACTTGTCGTCTCCACGTCGATCGCAACAAAGTCCCATCACAAACGAATCTTCAGGAGCTGCTTTGCTTGAGGGTGGACTTATTACAGCTGTCATAAACACGGAATAACATTTGTGAAAACAATTTGAGCGCTCGAATTGCTGGCTGAATTTATGTGTAATGCCATAAACTCCGAACGTTTCGTCATCAAGTTGTTGGGCTTGTGCTATCTGTTCGTTGAATAATTTTACATCATCATCAGTAAAAATGATTTCTTGATCGGTTCCAATTTTATCCCAAGTTGTTCCGGCGGGTCTGAAGTGGATATTTTTGCAGCCGATCTCTTTAGCTAATTTTGCAGCTTTGAATACTTCTCCAATATTTTCTTTATAGAGCAAGTATTTGTAGCTCACTCCGTATGATTGATGTTTCATTCCTAATTTACAATTGTGTCTTTTAGCATAGTCGGTCAATAATGCGATATTCTCGATAACTTTTTCGAACATTCCTGACGCTGGATTGATGTTCTTAAGTGTATTAAATGTATGAGGTGTTCCAGCATCAACGGAAACACCTACCCATGTGCATTGAGAAAGTGGGTCAATTCCATCCATGATGTGTGAGCCGTTAGTGACGACTCCGACCTCAACACCTTTGGTAACAACTTTGTCAATGAATGATGGTGTATGTGGGTTGAGCAGAGGTTCACCGCCGCCAGCGATACAAATAGCTTTGACTCCAGGATCTTCAAAATGATCCTTTCCCCAAGTCGGCAGGAATTCTGCAAGATCATTCAAAATTTTCCCACTGAGCTTAAAATTTCTGTGCTTTCGTATGTATTCTGCATTGCACCAAGCACAATTGAAGTTGCAAATATTAGTAGGGTCAACCGTGATTAGGACCGGAGGAGGAATCGGTCTTCCTCGCTTAATTTTTCTCCACCGCTCCACATGTACCAGCAATTTATAGCTGTTGAACGGATTCCAGCGTTTTTGCGCAGTCCATTCTTTGCTTTGATCAGGCTCGTTTTTTTTAGTAAATTCGAGTACGTTCTGATTATGTTGAAGCATGGGTCCTAACTCCGATACTGAGCATTGATTTAAAATATTCACTTGTGCGGGCCAGCCCCTCACGCAAGCGGACCTGTGGTTCCCACCCATAACGTTCCCTGGCCAAAGTAATGTCGGGCTTTCTTTGCTTCGGGTCGTCCGTGGGCAACGGCTCAAGGGAAATCTTTGACGAACTCCCCGTCATTTCGATAATCTGCTTCGCCAGTTCCAGAATCGTGAATTCCCCAGGATTGCCCATGTTCAGCGGTCCGCAGAATTCGTGGTCGTTACGCATGAAGCGGATCATCAGTTCAATCAGATCGTCCACATAGCAGAACGACCGCGTCTGCGAGCCATCTCCGTAGATGGTGATGGGCTTGCCTTGCAGGGCCTGCATGATGAAATTCGAGACCACGCGACCGTCGTTGGGGTGCATTCTCGGGCCGTATGTGTTGAATAATCTTCCCACTTTTATGGGCAGGCCGTGCTGGCGGTGGTAGGCGAAGAAGAGGGCTTCTGCGCAGCGTTTGCCTTCATCGTAGCACGACCGGTATCCGATCGGATTCACGTGCCCCCAGTAGGATTCCGGCTGCGGGTGTATCTCGGGGTCGCCGTAGACTTCTGAGGTCGAGGCCTGGAAGATCGGGATGCGCAGGCGTTTGGCCAGGCCCAGCATGTTTATGGCCCCGTGTACGCAGGTCTTGATGGTCTGCACCGGGTCGTGCTGGTAATGGATGGGCGAGGCCGGGCAGGCCAGGTTGTAGATCTCGTCCACTTCGACGTAGAGTGGGAAGGTCACGTCGTGGCGGATGAGTTCGAATCTTGGGTTCGGCAGCAGGTGCTCGATGTTCTGGCGCGAGCTGGTGAAGAAGTTGTCCACGCAGATGACTTCGCAGCCTTCCAGCAGCAGACGTTCGCAGAGGTGTGATCCCAGAAAGCCGGAACCGCCCGTGACAAGGACTCGTTTTCGTAAGTGCATATGTTGTTTCCCGCCATCCTGGCAGAGGTGTCAAAATCCTTTCAGCCCGAAGGCTGCCTGTAAACATTTAGCACTTGTCGTGCCAAGGGGGTCGGCACAGAAGAAAGGTTCTCAGGCCTTTGAAAAACAGCGATCTGTTGAGTCAGCGAACAAACCCAGGCCACTTGTCCGCGTGTGCCGTGTGCCTTGTATTATGCTGTTCACCATTTTGAACAGCCTGCGAATTTTGAATTTGTCGAGCAGTCAGTTGAGTGTTGCGGGATGAGTTGCGTCGAACTGTGGCGAAGTTGAGGATTTTCATTCTTTTCCGAAATACTTTTCACGCATGATTGCTGCGAAATCTTTTGCGAGATTCTCGTATTCAGGAAGCCGCTTCCATATCGATTCCGCCATTTCCTGACGATAGATATGACTGAGTTGATTTCTGTCGTTGATTGCCTGTATGAAAAGTTCGTACATCGGATAATCACAGTAACCAGCTTCCACAAATTCCTTTGCGACAGATTTTGGAGTTATTGCATCAACGCCATCCACTTCGTAAAGAAACGCCTGGATTGTTTTCCACAGTAGTTCTATTGTGAACTCAAATTTTTGTATTTGGCCAGACTTGATATTGTCTGCAACAAGTTCTTGAAATGATGTTGGTTCGAGGGTCAGTGCATCACTGAAATTTGAGATCGCATCATCCAGGTTGTTCAATTTGCGCGCGAGCTTTGTTTCCATATGACAACCTCTTGCGTGGCGATGTTCTTGAATTCTGGAGGTGCGGTGTCCATGTTTACGAGATCCACCCGGTGGGGAATGATGCTGTCTTCCAGCTCAGTCAGAAGGCGGTCACGGGTTTTGAGAAAGGTTTTCTCGTCCAGTCCGCTGAAACCAATGTCGATGTCGGAACTGCGCCGCTCAGTCTTCCTTGCCCGTGAACCAAACAAGAAAATGGTGCAATCAAGGTCCTTGGTGACTTTGAGCGCCAGCATTCGCATTTGGTTCAGGTATTTATCCTGATATGAATGGGCGGGGGGCGTGACCTTCATTCCTTCCCCTCATCCCTCCATCTGCTTGGTCGCGTACATCCTCATCTTCCGCGCTTCCATGAATTCGGCGTTGATGGCCAGGGCACGGTCAGCGGCGGCGATGGCGTTTTTCCAGCGTTTCATGTCCAGGTAGACCCGGCCGAGGTTGAAGTAGATGACCTCGTCATGGGACTGGCGTTCCAGGGCCTGGATGTAAAATTTCTCCGCTTCCTCGAACCGGCCGGATTTGCGCAGGACCATGCCCAGCTTGTTGAAGATGTGGGCCGATTCCGGGTTGTCCGCGTAGGCGGCCTTCAGGTATTCCAGCGCCTCGTCGTACTTGCCGAATTCAAGGAAGATGTCGGCCACCTCGACTTTGAGTTCCGTGTCGGTCTTGGCGGCATCGATGAGCCGTCCGCAGACTTGCTGCGCCTTGGCGGTTTCGTCGCCCTGCAGCAGCTTTTTGGCCAGCTCCAGCTGTTTGCGCCGGTATTCCGCCAGCGCTGCCAGGTGCGAGTTGGCCTCGTCGGCAAGATTTTCCTGCAGAAAGGCCAGCAGGTTGTAGAGGCTGGAAAGAAGTTCCCGCTCTTCACCAGGCTTGTAGCTGATTTGGAGCGGGTAGATTTTCTTGAGTTCGCGGTCGTTGGCGAGGTGGTAGGCGGCCTTGTCCAGGGACTCGGTGAAGGCCTGCATCTCATGTTTCATGAGCTGGGCCTTGAGGATGAACCCCACGGCCTCGTGCAGGTTGGCCACGGCGGCAAGGAGCTTTCCTTGTTTGAGCAGCATGTTCACCTCTCCAAGTTGTTTCTTGGCCTTGAGAATCTCTGCTGACATGGGCGCTCCTTGCGCGTCGTGCGCGACGTAGATGTTTTATTGGACCTGGCCGGTTTCGACCATGCGCCGGAAACGCGCAAAGAAATACTGGCTGTCGTGCGGTCCGGGGCCGGCTTCGGGGTGGTGCTGCACGCCGAAGATAGGCCTTGATTTGTGCCGGAAGCCCTCGAGCGTCTGGTCGTTCAGGTTGAGATGTGTCTGTTCCAGGAAGTCCAGATTGGAAATGTCTACGCAAAAACCGTGGTTTTGTGAAGAAATTTCAATCTTTCGGGTAATATCGTCACGCACCGGATGATTGATCCCGTGATGGCCGAATTTGAGCTTGAAACTGGTCCCGCCGAGGGCAATGCCAAGCAGCTGGTGCCCGAGGCAAATGCCGCCCACGGGGTAGAGTTCGCACAGCTCCTTTATGATGCCGATCTCCGTTTTCAGGGTCGCCGGATCGCCGGGGCCGTTGGACAGGAACACGCCATTTGGGGCCAATTTTTTGACGAGCTCCACCGGAAAGGTCGGCGGCACGGCCAGGATGGTCAGGTTTTCAGCCGCCAGCAGGCGCAGGATGTTCCACTTGATGCCGTAGTCGTACACGACAACGCGCAGGCTGCCTTCGGAATTCTCGGGCCAAAGCGGCAGGTCCCCGTCCATCTTCGCGGGCACCGGGCCTGTCCCGTCCCAGTAATAGGGCTCCTTGGGGGCCACGAACTCGACCAGGTTGGCGCCTTCCATGGACGGCAGGGCCTTGGCCTTGGCCGCGATCTCTTCCGGGGTCAGGTCTTCGGTAGAGATGAACCCGCGCATGGCCCCGTGGATGCGCAGATGGCGGGTCAGAGCGCGGGTGTCGATGCCTTCAAGGCCCATGATGCCGTGGCGCATGAGGTAGTTCGGCAGGCTCTCCTTGGAGCGCCAGTTCGACGGTTCCTTGCAGCACTCCTTGACGATCATGGCCGGGCAATGGATGCGCGAGGACTCCACGTCCTCCAGATTGACGCCGTAGTTGCCGATGAGCGGGTAGGTCATGCAGACCATCTGTCCGTAATAGGACGGATCGGTCAGGATTTCCTGGTAGCCGGACATGCCGGTGTTGAAGATGACTTCGCCGCCGGCTTCGCCGGGGCCGGTGAAGGACTGACCCGCAAACCAGGTTCCGTCCTCAAGGGCCAGAATAGCTTTCATATATGGTGTTCTCCTCGCATGAGTTCGCTGACTGTTTGCAGATCTTCGGGGCGGTCCACGCCGTGGCTTCTGTGCCGCGTGAGGGCCACGTGGATGGGGATGCCGGCTTCGAGCAGCCGGAGTTGTTCCAGTTTCTCCAGCCGCTCCAAGGGACTTTCGCCCAAAGCGCTGAATTTTTCAAGGACGCGCATGCGCAGTCCGTAAAGACCGATATGCCCTATATATTCCGGGGTGTTGCCGCGGCCGAAAGGGACCGGTGCGCGCGAAAAATAAAGGGCCCGGCCATCGGCTGCGCGTACGATCTTGACCCGGTCCGGGGACTGGGCCTCTTTGGGGCTGATGATGTGCCCCAGCGTGGTGACCTGTACGGCCGGATCATCAAAGGGACTGACCAGTTCGGTCAGCATCTTGGGGCTGAGCGCCGGTTCGTCGCCCTGTACGTTGACGATGACGCTGTCCGGGGCCGCATCAAGCAGGCGCGCGGCCTCCAGCACCCGGTCCGTGCCGCTGGGGTGGTCCGGGCTGGTCATCAGGGCCTGCATGCCGAGGTCCTTGGCCGCCCTGAAGATGCGTTCGTCGTCCGTGGCCAGGGCCACGGCGCTGATCAGCCGGCACAGGCTCGCGCGGTGCATGACGTGCCAGAACATGGGCTTGCCGTGGATGATGGCCAGGGGCTTGCCCGGAAAGCGGGAGCTTTCGTATCTGGCCGGGATGATGGCGATGACCTCAGGCATGGGGGCTCCGGTTGAGATAGGGACGGATGAGTTCCATTGACGCGGCCGTGGCGCCCTGTCTGGCGCGAACAAAGGCCAGAGCCTCTTCGCGCACCTGCGCGCGCGGCGGGGCGGGGGAGAGGAGAAAGGCCGCGATGTCCTGGACGGTGCTGCATTTGCGGACAAGGCTCTGAAATATCTCCGCTCCCACCCAGTCGAAATTGCGGGTGTGCGGGCCCACGCAGGCCTGCACGCCCTGGGCCAGGGGTTCGAGAAAGTTCTGCCCGCCGAGCCGCGCCAGGCTTCCGCCAACAAAGGCGCGCCGCGCCAGGGCATAGGCCGCAGGCATCTCCCCGAACCTGTCCCAGAGCACGACGCTGCCGGGCTGCGCCAGGCTGTCCAGTGCGCTGCGCAGGACAAAGGGGATCCCGTCGCGGGACAGCATCTCCTGCCAGGCGTGGATGCGGTGCATGTGCCGGGGAAAAAGGCCGATGACACATGCAGGGTCACCCTGACGCAGCAGCCGGATGAGTTCCAGCACCTGCGGCTCCTCCTGCTCGCGCACGGAACCGAGCGCCACGAAGGAATCCTTGTGGTCAAAAAGCCCGGCCAGCGGATTCTCCTGACGCGTGATGAGCGGGGTGCCCATGGCGCGGTCGAACTTGATGTTGCCGGTGACCGTGGTCCTTTGTGCTCCAAAGACCAGCCCGAAGCGCACGGCGTCGTCCTGGGCCATGGCCCCGACGGCCTGCGGGGCCCAGCGGCGCAGTAGCGGGCGCAGGCACAGGTACCCGGCCAAGGATCCGGAGGTCATGCGCCCGTTGACGACGACCACGGGCACGCCCCTGGATGCGCAGGCCATGAGCAGGCCGGGCCAGATTTCGGTTTCAAGGAGTACGACCACTTTGGGGCGGGCCTGGTCCAAGATCCGCCCCATGACGTGCGGCAGGTCCAGGGGCAGCATGCGGGTCTGCAGGTCGGGCGAGTCCACCTTGCCGAGCACGTCAAGCCCCTGGCTGGTACAGGACGTGGCCAGCACCGGCACGCCCTGGAGGTGTTCGAGCAGGCTCGCCGCGAGCCCGCATTCACCGGCCGAGGCCCCCTGAATCCAGATGTCGCAAGGGCGGATCTTGCCGAGCCCGAGGCGTTCTTTTAAGCCCTGGCGCATCCTCGGCGAGAGAAAGGCCAGCGGCCCGGCCACGCACCACAGCAGGGTGTAGAGGGTGCCGAAGAGCCGTTCTGTAAAGGGGCGGCGCATCAGCGTTTTTTGCGCAGGCCAAGGTCCACGAGCCGGGCCAGAAGCTGTTCGAAAGACAGGCCCACGGCCTGGGCCTCCTGGGGCAGGAGGCTGGTGGCGGTCATGCCGGGCAGGGTGTTGACCTCCAGCAGGTACGGTGTGCCATCTGCCGCGACCATGAAATCCGACCGGCTGTAGTCGGCCAGGCCGAGGGCGGCGTGGGCGGCGGCGGCCATGGCCTGCAACCTGTCGGTCAGCTCCACGGGGATCGGAGCCGGGCAGATCTCTTCCGTGGCACCGGCCACGTATTTGCTTTCGTAATCGAAAAAAACGCCGCTTTTGGGGCGGATGAGGATGGGCGGCAGCACGTAGCCTTCGAGCACTCCGCAAGTCAGCTCCTGCCCTTGGATGAGCTCTTCGGCCAGAAGGTCCTGCCCGGCGATTTCCGGCTGGCCGAGGTAGGCCTCAAGCTCTTCCTCGGACGCGACAATGCCCACGCCGAGGCTCGAACCGCCGGTGTTGGGCTTGACCACCAGCGGGAAGGGCAAAAGCGGTCGCCACTTCGCGACATGGCAGGCAGGCACGAATTCCCAGGCCGGGGTGCGGAGCCCGGCTGTCTCGAAGATCTGCTTGGACACGGCCTTGTTCAGGGCCAGGAGCGAGGCGCGGGAGTCCGAGCCTTGGTAGGGCATGCCGACGCGCTCCAGCAGGCACTGGATCAGGCCGTCCTCGCCGGGCGAGCCGTGCAGGTTGATGAAGGCAAAGTCCTGATCCGAGGCAGCCTCGTACAGGCCGCGAAGATCACGGGCCGGATCAAAGAGGGTGACGTGATGCCCCAGCGCCAGCAGTCCTTTTTCGATCTGTCTGGCTCCGCTTAACGATACTTCGCGTTCACCGGACCAGCCCCCGGCGATCAAAAGGATATTCATGTATGTCTTCCCCCAGAAAGGTGCTTAAGAGATGTTCAAGTTCGCGGCCCTGCTCGAAGGCGCGGGTGATCCACTCCCGGCTGCGCTCGGAGTGCCCGTAACGTTCGAAGAGGTCCACGAAGCGTTCTTCCAGGCTGACTATGGTGTCGTGTTTGACCCGCTTGTCGGCGTAGATGATGGCCAAGGGCAGAAAATGCCTGTCCAGGTCCAGTGCGCCAGGCCAAAGCACATGATGCACGACACCCTGGGCGATGCGGGGGTTGCGGATCAGGTCCATGACCCAGGCCGCGCCGATCTGGCTGTGGTTGCCGCCGTGTTTGATGGAGTAGGTCTTGCCCAGATCGTGCAGCAGGCCCGCCGCACGCACGGATTGCACGAAATCGTCCCGCCCGAGTCCGTCCGCGTCGCCCAGCCCTTGCTCGGCCGCGAGCACGGCCAGCGTCGTGGCCACGCCTGCCACCAGTTCACTGTGGTCCTTGATGTGGTCCATCATGCCATGGGTGTTCCACCAGGTCCGGCATTCATCGTCGGATGGGATGCGCCCCCGCATTGTGAGCGGAATGCGGGTCAGGGGAATCTCGGGGTAATGCATGGCAGTACGAACCTTTGGGGCTTGTCGTCGCGGGAAGAGTTCATTGACACGAAACACCCAGGGATTTAGCAACAGCGTTGATAAAAAGCAAAGCAGGAGATGTGCCCCATGTGCCTAGCGATTCCGATGGAAGTGCTCAAGATCGAGGGACAAAGTGCCGAAGTGCAGGTTGGCGGGACACGACACGTGGTTCGCCTGGATGTGATTTCCGAATTTCCGGAAGTGGGCGACTACGTCATCGTCCACGCCGGCTTCGCCCTGACCCGTCTGGATCGGGAAGAAGCCATCGCTACCCTGAAACTTTTCGAGGAAGGGCTGAACATTGAACTTGTTTGACAATTTCAAGGACCCCCAGCTGTGCAAGACCTTGCTAGATCGCATCCACGCCGAGCTGGACGGGGAACTCAGATTCATGGAAGTGTGCGGAACGCATACGGTTTCCATTTTTCGCAGCGGGGTGCGCTCCCTGCTCTCGGACAAGGTCGTGCACCTCTCCGGCCCCGGTTGCCCGGTCTGTGTGACCCATGACAGCGAAGTGGCGGCCTTCCTTGAACTGGCAGGCAGGAACGCCATTATCGCCACCTTCGGGGACCTGATGCGCGTGCCCGGCCCGGAAAAGAAGACGTTAAAGAGCGCCCAGGCCGAAGGGGCCCGCGTCAAGGTCGTCTATTCCCCCTTCGACGCCCTGAAGATCGCCCAGGACAACCCCGCCGACAAGGTCGTGTTTCTGGGTGTGGGCTTCGAGACCACGGCCCCGGCCATCGCGGCCACGGTCAAGGTGGCCCGCGAGCAGGGCATAACCAATTTTTCCGTGCTCTGTTTTCACAAGCTGGTCCCGCCGGCCCTGGACGCCCTGGTGGCGGACCCGGAACTGCAGGTCCAGGCTTTTCTGCTGCCCGGTCATGTCTCGGCCATCATCGGCGTCGAGCCGTATCGGTTTCTGGCCTCAAAACACGGCTTGCCGGCGGTGGTGGCGGGTTTCGAGCCGGTGGACATCCTGCAGGCCCTGTACATGTTCGTGACCATGCGCAACGAGGGTAAGGTCGAGGTCGTCAACGCCTACACCCGCGTGGTCTCCGACGAAGGCAACCCCAAGGCCGTGTCGATCATGAACGAGATTTTTTCGCCCTGCGACGCCCTGTGGCGAGGCATCGGCCTCATTCCCGGCAGCGGCCTCGAGATTCGTGAGGAATTCGCGGATTATGACGCCATGCGCGTTTTCGGCATGCAGCTGCACGATGTCCCGGAAATCAAGGGCTGTCGCTGCGGCGATGTGCTCAAGGGCAAGATGTCGCCGGAGAAGTGCCCGCTGTTCGGCAAGGCCTGCACTCCGGCCTCGCCGGTGGGACCATGCATGGTTTCCACAGAAGGGTCGTGTGCGGCATACTACAAGTACAGGATTTAGAAAGCGATGCGCGGTCAGGGCATGGGACGCGATGGCAGAGGCCGATCCGCTTCCCTTGCCTCTTATTTTTTTGAGAATGCACGCAAGGGGGAAGCGAGTGGAAAGGGTTCTTCTTGATTACGGCAGCGGCGGCAAGGCTTCGCATCGGCTCATTGGCGAGCTTTTTCTCAAATATCTGGGCAACGAGGTCCTGGACCGTCTTGATGACGCGGCTTTCCTTGAGATCAAGGGCCCCATTTCCGTGAGCACCGACACGTTCACCGTGGATCCCATCTTTTTTCCCGGCGGCGACATCGGGGCCTTGGCCGTACATGGCACGGTCAATGACGTGGCCATGCTCGGCGCACGTCCCCGTTACCTGACCTGCGGGTTCATCCTCGAAGAGGGGCTGCCCATGGCCGATCTGGAGCGCATCGTGCAGTCCATGGGCCATGCCGCCCGCGAGGCCGGGGTGCTGGTGGTCACCGGTGACACCAAGGTTGTGCCGAGGGGCGCGGTGGACAAGATTTTCATCAACACCACGGGCATCGGCGAAATCTTCCTGGACGAAGCCCCCAGCGGCCGCCGCGCCGCACCCGGTGACGCCATCCTGATCAGCGGCTTCATGGGCGATCACGGTCTGGCCATCCTGTCCAAGCGCGAAGGGCTGACCTTCGAGGCTCCCGTGCTTTCCGACTGCGCGTCCCTCAACCACATCATTGTGCGCCTGCTCGAGGCCATCCCCGAGGTGCATGTGCTGCGCGACCCCACCCGAGGCGGTCTGGCCACGACATTGAACGAAATCGCTGGCCAGTCGGGCGTGGAGTGCCGGATTTTCGAGTCGAAGATCCCGGTCCGTCCCGAAGTCAGCGGGGGCTGCTCTTTTCTTGGCCTGGATCCGCTGTATCTTGCCAACGAGGGCAAGTTCATCTGCATCCTGCCCCAGGAACACGCCGAGGCCGCCCTGGCCCTGATGCGCTCCGACCCGCTCGGCGCGGATGCGGTGCAGATCGGCGAAGTGCGGAGCGAGCATGCCGGCAAGGTCGTGCTCGAAACCCCCCTGGGCGGCACCCGGCTCATGGACATGCTCGAAGGCGAACAGTTGCCGCGCATCTGCTGATATGACCTTCTCCAGGGCCTACGTGGCCATTGATTTCGAAACCGCGGATTCGCGCCGCGACAGCGCCTGTGCCGTGGGGCTGACCAAGGTTTGCGGCGGTGAGATAGTGGACAGGCTCTATGGCCTGATCCGCCCTCCGCGGTCGCGTTTTTCGCCGTTTTGCGTAAATGTGCACGGCATCCACTGGTCTGACGTCAAGGACGCGCCGCCTTTTCGGGAGTTCTGGATTGAGAACGCGGGCTTTCTTGAAGGAGTAGACTTTCTGGCCGCGCACAATGCCAGCTTTGACCGCTCGGTGCTTGGCGCGTGCTGCACCATGGCCGGTCTGCCTGCGCCAAGTCTGCCCTTTGTCTGTACCGTGGAATTGGCCCGCGCCTTGTGGAGCCTGCGGCCGACCAAGCTGCCGGACGTATGTCGCCATCTGGGCCTTGATCTCAACCATCACCATGCCGGATCCGACGCCGAGGCCTGCGCGCGCATCGTCATGGCGGCCGTGACGCAGAACCCCCGCTGTCTGGCTTCTTTCGGAATATAGGAGAATGTATGTCCTTGTCCCAGGCCCAGATGCGGGCCCATATCTTTCTTGTCATTCTGGATAAATTCTCCGGCAGCAGTGAACGCCGCCAGGAGGCCCTGACCGAGTATTTCCTGGTCACCATGCCCAACGTCCCCGAGGATGCGGCCAAGCGGCTCGCGGAACTCATTCCCGACCTCATGCCCGAGCTGTATTCCAAATGGATCGGCGAGTTTGCCGAGCGCCTCTTTGAGACGGTCTCTGACGAGCAGCTCCAGCACCTGTGCGACGGCAGCGTGGAGAACAACGCCGCTCTTGGTCTGGTCTTTCTCATGTTCATGGAGTCCGAGCGCATGGAGAAGCAGACCGAGGAAGACCTGCGCCGGTACGCGCGCGAACATTCGGGAAGCGATGACATGGGCGATCTGGTGGCGGCGTATCTGCGCGGCAAGGTCGATGCCCTGCGGGCGGATGTGGGTGGGGAGAAGGTGCAATAGAAGGCAGATGCGGCGTTGCCTGGGCGGAGGGCGGTGTGTGGCGGTTGTCCCGGACATGGGCCGCCGAAACTCCTTCGCCGGCCTCGCAAGAGTTGAATCGTCGTCCCTGCCGGAGGCACACCGATCTTCAGGCGGCCCGCGACGATTCAACAAACGATGCCGCGCTCAGTCAGACAGTCGGCGCCCCCTGTCCGGGACAACCGCCACACACCGCAACGACTCCCGGATATGGTTTGTTTTTCGATAGATGTTGCAAGCGTTCGGACCAACTCAAGGCCTCGTGCCCTACCTCCACGTCATTCCCGTGAAGGCGGGAATCCATGACTTTGGTCGCACAGGAAGCGAGATGGATTCCGCGCCATTGCCCGACAGAGCCCGTCTACCCATGCTGGGCACACGTTCGCGGGAATGACACAGCGCGTGCACGGTACGGAAGATTGGGGTCGCCACAAGGTCAGGTCCGGTAAATTTCGCTTCCTTTGCCTGCGGCTACAACCAGTACCACGAGTTCCTGGTCGTTGATCTCATAAATGACACGGTACGCGCCGATGCGTATTCGCCAAGCCGGGCGGTTGGTGAGCTTCTTGCTTCCGGGCGGGCGAGGATCGTTGGCCAAGTTTTGAAGGGCTGCAATGATTCGCACGCGGTCGTCGCTATGAATCCGTTTCAGTTCTTTGGCTGCGGAGCTCAGAATTTCGACGCGGTACGTCATGAAGAGTAGTCGGCGGAAGATTCCTGGAGAATTGTTTCGAGTGGGACGGCTTGGTCTTGTCTGGCCTTGGCTTCATCATAAACCCGGATGTCATCCAGTTCTTCCAAAGCCTCAAGGACATGGTTCCATTCTTCAATGGACAAAACCACAGCCTTTCGCTGTGCCTGTCCGTCGACAAGATAGTTGGGATGCAGCTCAATCATGGGTACTCCCGAGTGTGCATGGTTATCTTAATTGACCTAGTGAAGCAGGCGCCCTTGGTCAAGAGAGGCTGCCTCGGATCAGGTATGAGAAAAAAATACAAAAGCCCGCCCAGGCGAACCTGGACGGGCTTCTTACATTCAAAGAGCAAAGGCTTAGGCGAAAACCTTTTCGAGCTTGGGCACGACGTCCTTTTTGCGGGACATGATGCCGGGCAGCCAGGCTTTGCCGGCTTCGGGCTTGGCGCCGAAAGCCTTTTCGACCACGGAGGCGTCGTCGGAGGCGATGAGGATCTCGGAGCCTTCCTTCATGATGTCGGTCAGCAGCAGGAACACGGAGTGGTTGCCCTTCTCGGCCTTCAGAGCGGCGATGTCGGCAGCCAGATCGCCCTTGACGGCGTCGAGGATGGACAGGTCGACAACTTCCAGCTGGCCGATGCCAACCTTGGTGCCGTTCATGTTGAAGTCCTTGTAGTCGCGCAGGACCAACTCGCGGGCCGGGGTGCCTTCAACGGCGGACTTGACCTTGAACATTTCCATGCCCAGGGCGGCCAGGTCGGCGATGCCGGCGATCTTGCCCAGTTCGGCAGCGGCTTCCTTGTCGGCCGGGGTGCAGGTCGGAGACTTGAAGATGACGGTGTCGCTCAGGATGGCGCACAGCATGATGCCGGCGATGTTCTTGGGGACTTCGATGCCATGGAACTTGTACATGGCGGCGATGACAGTGGCGGTACAGCCAACGGGCCAGATCCAGCATTCCAGGGGGCTGGAGGTGGTCAGGTCGCCCAGCTTGTGGTGGTCGACGATGCCGAGCACTTCAGCCTGCTTGATGTCTTCGGGCAGCTGGGCCAGGTCGGAGGTGTCGACCAGGAAAACTTTTTCACCGGCATATTCGGTCTTCACGGCAGGAGCGGCAACGCCGAACTTCTCAAGGATGAACTTGGTCTCGGGGGGCAGCTCGCCCTGGGCGGTGGCGGTGCAGGCTACGCCGAGTTTGCTCTTCAGGTCGGCCAGTGCGATGGCGCTGCAAACGGTATCGGAATCAGGATTCTTGTGACCAAAAACATAAACGGACATGGTATTCCTCCTACAAGGGTTTATTGGCGAACAAAGACATTGTGCCAAATATCACAATTATTCGCGGCTGCCAAGAGAGAACATTGCGGGTCACAGGGAAACGAGCGTGCCAAGCACCAGGGCGGCAGCGGCCAGAGCGTAGGCCCTGGGTACGCGCAGAGCGAGAATGGCTCCGGCGCAGGCCCCGATCCAGAGCATGGGCCAGGTCGGCTGCGCGCCTCCGCTGAGCAGTGGTTGCAGCAGCCTCGCGCCTGAAAGAAGAGGGATGAGGCAGAGGAAAAATACTGTAAAATTGAGCGCGAAAATTTCGCCCAGGGCTCTGACGGTCAGTCGGTTGGGGGCAAACAGCTCTACGCCGCTGCTGCGGTTCCAGGTTAGCAGCTGGTTATAGCAGGCGTTTTGCCGCTTGCGGTGCAGTTGCTCGGCCCACGCTCCCAGATAGGCCAGAGGCAGGGTGCCCATGACTATGAGCGCCGTGACGCGCATGTCGGCATCCGGCAGGCAGGCCAGGAGCGTGAGGGTGGCGGTCAGGGAAAAAAGGGCGTGCGGCGGGATGAAGGTGCCGGCCGGGAACAGGTCAAGCCAGAGCAGTTCGAAGAAGATTCCGGCGCTCATGGCCGGCTGAAGGCTGAAGGTCAGCCCCGCCCAGAGCAGCGCGGCAAAGATGGGCCGATGGACAAAACCCAGGTCCACCGCAACGCGGGTCAGGGACAGGAGGGCAAAAAAAAACTTCCTCCGGCCAGCAGGATAAGATCGTGAGCGCTCAGCATGTCAGGGATTCATGGGTTTGCATCACAGGTTGACCTTGGTTTTTGCCGAGGGCACGCAGCGGAAATCGACTTCCACGCCGTGCTCGCTGAAGTACTTGAGACAGGAGCGGTCTGCGGCGTCCAGGGCGACATGCTCGCATACCTGTTCCTTGCCCGGTCCGTAATGCAGATTGCCGATGTTGACCAGTGAAAAGGGCAGCCCGGTCATGTGTGCATCCCTGGCGTCGGCGCAGTCGGAAAAGAGGATAAGCACATTTTGGTCCGGAGCGTTCTTGCGCACCTGCCTCAGCATCGATGCGACCTCGGCCACCCGGCAGCACAAAAAGGAAACGTCGCTAGGCACCGCAAGGCTCATGATTTCCTGTCGCAATTCGTCCTGCGCGAGTTCATCGTTGGCAACCAGCAGAGTCTTGGCCCTGATGTGCGGCAGCCAGGCCTCGATGATCTGGCCGTGGACAAGGCGATTGTCGATACGGAACCACAGCACGCTCAAGCCTCGGTGATCTTCCGGCTCAGGACTTCGCCAGCGACGACGATACCCTGAATGGCCGCGTTCTTGGCTTCCTGAGCCAGTTGGGAAAGTTCCTGGGTGCGCATGCCAAGGATCCTGAGCAACATGGGCAGGTTGGCCCCGGTCAGCACATCGACCTTGCCCGGTTGCAGGAGCGACAGGCTGATGTTGGACGGGGTGCCGCCGAACATGTCGGTCAGGATGATCACGCCATCGCCCGATTCCATCTGCTTCACGGTGTATTTGAGCTCCGCAAGCAGGGCGCTCATCTCCACTGAGCCTTCCACGGCGATATGGGCGCACTGTTCCTGCGGGCCCAGAATCGTCTGTGCCGCTTCAAGCAGATATTTGCCGAACTGGCCATGGGTCACCACAATCACTCCAACCATTGCTCCTCCAGATTATCCGAGACTGAAATGCCGGTGTTCAACGGATACGTTGTAGTCATGGGCTCGCAAATGGGCCAGGACGGCCTCGGTCACGGCCACGGACCTGTGTCTGCCGCCCGTGCACCCGAAGGCCATGGTCAGGCGGTAGCGTCCTTCCGCCGCATACAGCGGGAGGGTAAAATCAAGAAATTCCAAGAGCCTGCGTAGGTATTCGCGTCCCGGATCGCTGCTGAGCACATAGCGGGCGATGGCGTCGTCCTTGCCCGACATGGGCCGCAGGGCCTCGTCGAAATAGGGGTTGGGCAGAAAGCGCAGGTCCGTGACCATGTCCGCCTCGGCCGGGGCTCCGTACTTGAAGCCAAAGGAGATCAGGTGCACGCGCATGCCCTGGCTGCGTGAAGACAGGCTTTCCCATTTCTCCTGAATGACCCGACGCAGATCGTGCACCGAATAATGCGACGTGTCGATGACCAGATCGGACTGGGTGCGGATGGGCTCAAGCATCTCGCGCTCACGCTCCAGCGCGCCTTCGAGCCCGAGGTTGCCCGAGGCCAGCGGATGCGGGCGGCGGGTGGTGGCATACCTGCGCAGCAGGATCTGATTTGAAGAGTCCGTGAAAAGGATGGTCGGGCGCACGGAAAACTTCTGGATATCAAGGAGCACTTCCTTCCACTGACCCACGAAATCGGGCTGGCGCAGGTCCATGCCCATGGCCAGGCCGGGGTAGTCCCTGGTCGAGGAGTTGAAGAACAGCTCGATGAGCGCCGGGGCCATGCGTGCCGGGAGCCCGTCCACGCAGAAAAAACCCATGTCCTCGAAGACCTTCAGGGCCGTGCTTTTTCCGGACCCGGACATGCCGGACACGATGACCACGTTTTTCTGTTCATTATCGGACTGCATGGGGATTCTCCGGCGCGCCGGGCCTAGACGGTCTGCAGCAGCTGCCACAGCCCTTCCTGGTCGGGAGTGTTGGCGAAGGCCTGCCTGAAGGAGCCGTCTTTGAGCAGGCGGGAAACCGTGGCCAGAAGTTTAAGGTGCAGCCCCACCACGGTTGAAGGGGCCAGCACCGTGAAGAAGATGTTGGCCGGTTTGTGGTCGAGGCTGGCGAAATCCACCCCTTCGCGGCTGCGGCCGACGATGACCAGAACCTGATCGATGCTGTCGAGCTTGCCGTGGGGTATGGCGATGCCGTCCCCGATGCCGGTGGTCCCGAGCAGTTCCCGGTCCATGAGGACCTGGGCCACGCGTTTGGGATCAAGGTCCGGGAATTTGGCCGACAGCGGCGAAACGAGTTCGGCCAGGACCTCGGGTTTGGTCCTGGCCGAGAGGTCGGAGATGATCAAATCCTTGTCCAGGTATTCAGCAAGCTTCATTCCCTATACCCCAGGGTCGATCAGGCCGAAGCCGCCTGTCTTGCGGCGGAAGATCACGTTGACCCGCTCGCTTTCCGCATTGAGGAATACCAGGAACACGTTGTCAGTGCTGTCGAGCTGCAGGGCGGCTTCCTCCACGATCATGGGCTTGGGCGAGAAGTCATCGGTTTTCTGGATGAGCGGCTTGCTTGGCGTGTCGTCCTCAAAGCTTCCCGCGTCCATGGGCGGCACGTCGGCCCCGCTCTTGCGGCGGCTCTTGTCCTTGTCGCGAATCTTGCGCATCTGCGCTTCAAGCTTGTCCCAGACCAGATCGACGGTGGAGTACATGTCTTCGCTGTCCTCGCGGGCGGAGATATGCACGTTCTTTCCCGTCAGCACTATATCGGCGATATGCCGGAATTTCTCCACTTCGAGGTTGACCTGCAGTTCGGCGTCGGGGGTGCCGGTCATGAATTTGGCGAGCTTGCCGAAACGGTCTCTGGCGTACTTGCGCAAATGGTCGGAAGGGTCGAAGTTTTTGAAATTGAAGGTAATCCTCATGGAAGCCTCCTCGCATGTTGAGGGTCAGCCCTGGTCTGCCCTGAAAAGGGCGGAGCGGGGCGGGATTTTCAGAATACCTGCTTTCGCTTGGATGACGATTCAATGCCCAGCACCGCGCGGTATTTGGCCACAGTCCGCCGGGCAATGTTCACATCCAGCTTGTCTTTGAGCACCGCTGCGATCTTTTCATCGCTGTAGGGGTGCTTGGGGTCTTCCTCGCTGACCATTTTCTTGATGATGGCCTTGACCGACTCGGAGCCGACCTGGGTGCCGTCATCCATTTCCAGCGCGGAATTGAAGAAAAATTTCAGCTCCACGATGCCGTGGGGGGTGGCCACGTACTTGTTCGTTGTGATCCGGCTGACCGTTGATTCGTGCATCTCGATGTCGTCGGCCACATCTTTGAGGATCAGCGGCTTGAGCTTCGTCACCCCGTGCTCGAAAAAGGCCCGCTGAAATCTGACAATGCTTTCAACTACTTTATATAATGTTCTTTGCCTTTGGTGCAAGCTCTTCATCAGCCACATGGCCGAGCGCATTTTGTCGTGCAGGTATTCCCGGTCCGGGCCTTTGACGGCCAGATGCATGTCTTCCATGTAATAGGGACTGAGCTGCAGCTTGGGCAGGCCGTCGTCGTTCATGACGATGACAAAATCCCCTTCGTATTCGTACACGAAGACATCAGGGCTGACATAGATGGTGCTCTCGCTACCGTAGCTGGCCCCCGGCATGGGGTCCAGGGACTGGATGATGTCCAGATAGGCTTTAAGGTCCTCCATCTGGATCTTGAACTTGCGCAGGAGCGGTTTGTAACGGCGCTTTTCGATGTCCTCGAGGTGCTCGTCCACCATGGAGACAAGGATGGGGTCATCCTGGCCGAGCATTTCAAGCTGGATGAGCAGGCACTCCCGCGGCGAGCGCGCAGCCACACCCACGGGGTCGAAGCGCTGCAGGCGGTTGAGCACGAATTCGACCTGGGCCAGCGGGGAGAGCGTCTCGGAGGCGATGTCCTCGGCCGAGGTCATCAGATAGCCCTGCGAGTCCAGGTTGCCGATGATGGCCTCGCCGATCATCTGCTCTTCCTCGGTGATGTTTGACAGGCACAGCTGCCACAGGAGGTGACCTTCAAGAGAGGGCTTGCCCGAGAGCCTGGCCTCGTAGGACATCATCTCTTCCAGGGCCTCGGTCTCCTTGAACTGGACCTGCTTGGCGGTGCTGGAAAAATCGCCGAGGTAGTTCTCCCAGTCCGCGTTGCGCATGAGTTCGGCGTCTTCGTAGGAGACTTCGGGGCGCGATTCCACGGGGGCCTGGATTTCGTGTTCCTCGGAAATTTCCTTTACCCCTTCCTCAAGCATGGGGTTCTCAAGCAACTCCTGCTGAACGGCTTCGAGAAGCTCGAACCGGGAAAGCTGGAGCAGCTTGATGGCCTGCTGCAGCTGGGGTGTCATGACCAGCTGCTGCGTCAGCTTGAGATTCTGTCGGAGTTCAAGGCCCATAATGAGTGTGGTTTCACCGTGTCAGAGGATTGCAGGCAAGAAGACTACCCAGTAGCGAATCTGCCATAAAGCTTAGGCCCTGGCAATCCTTGGAAATTCGTGTCCGTTAGAGGCTGAAGCCTTCACCGAGATACACCCTGCGTGCGGCCGGGTCGGCGACGATCTCCTCCGGGCTGCCGTTGAGGATGATCTGGCCGTCGTAAACCAGGTAGGCTCGGTCGCAGATCTGTAGGGTTTCGCGCACGTTATGGTCGGAGATGAGCACGCCGATACCCTTGTCGCGCAATCCCGTGATGATGCTCTGAATGTCGTCCACAGCCAGGGGGTCGATGCCCGCGAAAGGTTCGTCCAGGAGGATGAATTTGGGGTCCTGGATCAGGGCGCGGGCTATTTCGAGCCTGCGCCGCTCGCCGCCGGACAGGTAGGCGGCGAGTTGCCCTTCGAGCCGCGTTATGCCCAGTTCGTCCAGCAGTCTGTCCGCCGTGCGTTTTTGCTCCTCCCGGGAAAAGCCGGAATATTCCAGCATGATCTGCAGGTTCTGGCGCACGGTGAGTTTGCGAAAAATGGAGCTCTCCTGCGGCAGGTAGCTCATGCCCGCGCGGGCCCGCCGGTGCAGGGGCCAGCGGGTGATGTCAAGATCGTCTATGAGGACCTGCCCCCGCGTCGGCGTCACGATGCCGGCCAGCATGTAGAAGGTGGTCGTCTTGCCCGCCCCGTTGGGCCCGAGCACGCCGACGACCTCGCCCTGGCGCACGTCGAGGTTGATGTCGCGCACGACATCCCTGATCCCGTAGCGCTTGGCCAGATCCCGCCCGGTCAGGATGGTCACTGCCCGAGCCCCTTCGCGTCGCCTTTGGTATTGAAAATGGCTTCGACCCGCCCCTTGCCGCCAAGGACTTCGCTGCGGTTTTCCTTGATGAAGAGTTTTATGACCTCGCCCTGGATCTTGTTCGCCCCTTCCATCAGCACCGGGTTTTCCTCCATGGTCAGAAGATCCTTGTCGGCCTCGAAGGTGGCCTTGCCGCATGTCCCGGAGCGTCCGTTGTCCGCCTTGATGCGCACGTTGCCCCTGGCGATGATCTTTTTGATGGAGCCCTGGTCGTCGGCCACGCTCTGGGTGGCGTTTTCCGTGCTTTCCCTTTTTTCCAGAAGCACGGTCAAAACATCGGACCACAGCTCGATATCCTGACGAATGACGTACACCGAGCCCTTGAAGACCACCTGGTCGCCGGCCTGGGTGTAGGTCATGGTGTCGGATGTGATCTTGACCGGAACGTCCTGCGCGGCCCAGAGCGGGGCGGCCAGGGCAAGGAAGAGAAGAAGCATGAGTGAACGCATAGATAACCCGCTTGTCATTTCATGATGACCTGAACGTTGCCTTGGGCGCGAAAGTCCCCGGTGTCCAGAAAATATGTCAGAGTGTCGGAGCGGCCCTGCATGGACTCGCCGGTCAGTTCGACCGTGCCGCCGAGAAGGATTGTGCGGTTTTTTCCTTCGTAGTCAAGTGTCTCGGAGCGCATGACGTACTGCCCCTGAACTCCGTCGACCCCGTCCCACATGCGGGCCCGGTCCTCTTTCTGCCAGACCTGGCCCCTGGGCGCCCGGACCTCGATGGGTTCGCCACCCTGATCGCCCCAATACACTATGACCGGGTCGGAGAGCGTCAACTCGTCCCCGTCCTCGGCATAAACGGCACCTATGGCGTTGAGGTTCCAGAGTTTCTTGCCATCCCTGCCCTGGCTCAAGGTCACGCCCTTGAGACTAAGGTCCACGTCAAGGTCGCGCAGAGACGGGTTGTCCAGCTGCTGCGGCCAGAACATGTGCTTTCCCAGTCCGGCCAGCCCGGCCAGCAATGCAAGAGTCAAAAGCCAGAGCAATGCCCGTTTCATTCGCTCAGCCAGCCCCGCCACATGTCTTCGAGTTTACCCTGGGCGCGCAGGACAAAATCAATGGCCTCGCGCACCGCGCCCTGGCCGCCTGTGGCCCTGGTGGTCCAGGCCGCAAGCCGGAGTATCTCGGGCCGGGCGTTGGGCACGGCGATGGGCAGTCCGACCATGGACATGGGCGCGGCATCGACCCAGTCGTCACCGACATAGGCCATGTGCGCGAAGGGAATGCCTGTTTCTTCGGAAATCCGGCGCAGGATCGGGGCCTTGCGAAGATGGCCCGGATAGTAGTGCTTGACGCCAAGCTCCGTGACCCGGCGGCGCACGGCCGGGGAATCAAGGCCGGTGATGACCGCAAATTCGAGACCTGCCTGGGGGGCGATCTTGATGGCCAGACCGTCCTGGACGTTGAACCGCTTCATCACGCAGTCCGATTCGCCGTAATAGAGGCCGCCGTCGGTCAGCACGCCATCGACGTCCAGGACCATGAGCCGCACGTCGCGGGCGAGCCGCTCAGCATTCATTAGGGATGCTCCAGATGGCCGCAAGTTCCGAGAGAAGGGCGCGGGCCTTGCTCAGAGGCCAGGAGTTGGGGCCGTCGCACAGAGCCTTGTCCGGGTTCGGGTGGATCTCCATGAACAGTCCCTGACAGCCGCTGGCTACGGCGGCCCGTGCCAGGGGTGGCACGAACTCGCGCTGGCCGCCCGAGGACGAGCCCTGTCCACCGGGCAGTTGCACCGAGTGGGTGGCATCGAAGACCACGGGGCAGCCGAACTGCTTCATGATGACCAGGGAGCGAAAATCCACGACCAGGTTGTTGTAGCCGAACATGGAGCCGCGCTCGGTCAGCCAGATGCGGTCGAAGCCTTCGGAGCGGATTTTTTCCACCGGTCCCTGCATGTCCCAGGGGGCCATGAACTGGCCCTTCTTGATGTTCACGATGCGCTCGGTGCGCGCGGCGGCGAGCAAGAGGTCGGTCTGGCGGCAGAGGAAGGCCGGGATCTGTAGCACGTCGGCCACCTCGGCCACCAGGGAGGCCTGGCGCGGCTCGTGGATGTCCGTGATCACGGGCAGCCCGGTGCGGCTCTTGATCTGGGCCAGCCAGTCAAGCCCCATGTCCAGCCCCGGGCCACGGAAACTCGCTCCGGCCGTGCGGTTGGCCTTGTCGTAGGAACTCTTGAAGATGAGCGGCAGGTTCAGGTCGCGCGCGATGGCCTGCAATTCGACGGCCACGGTCATGGCCAGGTCCAGGCTTTCGAGCACGCAGGGCCCGGCGATGAGGAAGGGGCGTCCTGCGACCAGGGTGGAACAGTCGATCATGTTATTACTCGTTTTTCTTGTTGGCCACGGCGGCGCGGATGAACTCGCGGAACAGGGGGTGCGGCTGCATCGGCGTGGACGTGAACTCGGGGTGGAACTGGCAGCCCAGGAACCACGGGTGATCCTTGATTTCAACGATCTCGACCAGACTCTTGTCCGGAGACAGGCCGCTGATGGTCAGACCGGCTTCCTCGAAGCGGCTCTGGTAGGCGCTGTTGAATTCATAGCGGTGACGGTGGCGCTCGGAGACCTCCATGGAGCCGTAGGCCTCGAAAGCACGGGTGTCCTTCTCGATGACGCAGGGGTACGCGCCAAGGCGCATGGTTCCGCCTTTTTCACTCGTCATGTCGCGGCGCTGCACGCATTTTTTGCGGAAATCGAACCACTCCTTCATCAGATAGATGACCGGGTCCGGCGTCGTCATGTCAAATTCTTCGGAGTTGGCCTTGGTCAGGCCCATGACGTTTCTGGCGTACTCGATGACCGCGCACTGCATGCCGAGGCAGATGCCGAAAAAGGGAATTTTGTTTTCGCGCGCGTGGGTGATGGCTGCGATCTTGCCTTCCACGCCGCGGATGCCGAAGCCACCGGGAACGAGGATGGCGTCTGCTTCAGACAGCATGGATCCGACATTTTCGGGCGTGATCTCTTCGGAGTTGACGTACACAAAACGAATCGCCGCATGGTTGGCTACGCCGCCGTGGGTCAGAGCCTCGTGCAGGCTCTTGTATGCTTCCTTGAGATCCACGTACTTGCCGACAATGGCGATGGTCACTTCGGTTCTGGGGTGGTGCAGGTTGTGGACAAGATCCCTCCACTGCTGCAGGTCCGGATTCTTGGCGGCCAGGCGCAGCAGGATGGCGATCTTCTGGTCCACGCCCTCGTTGTAGAGGGTCAGGGGCAGCTCGTAGATGTGGTTGACGTCGATGGCGGTGAACACGGCATCGGGGTCCACGTTGCAGAACAGGGCGATCTTGCGCTTGATGTCATCGCCAAGGTCGACTTCGGAGCGGCAGAGAATGATGTCCGGCTGTATGCCGAGGCTTCTGAGTTCCTTGACGGAATGCTGGGTGGGCTTGGTTTTGAGCTCGCCAGCGGTCTTGATGTAGGGCACCAGCGTGAGGTGGATGTAGAGGACGTTGTCCTTGCCGAGGTCCGCGCGCAGCTGGCGGATGGCCTCCAGAAAGGGCAAACCCTCGATGTCGCCCACGGTGCCGCCGATCTCGACCAGGGTCACGTCCAGATCGTCGCTGGCCAGGCTCAGGATGGACGACTTGATCTCGTCGGTGATGTGCGGGATGACCTGCACCGTGCCGCCAAGGTAGTCGCCGCGGCGCTCCTTGGTGATGACGGTGTTGTAGATGCGCCCGGACGTGTAGTTGTTGCGCTGGCTCAAGTGCGTGCCCAGGTAGCGCTCGTAGTGGCCCAGGTCCAGGTCGGTCTCGGCCCCGTCGTCGGTGACGTAGACTTCGCCGTGCTGGAAGGGGTTCATGGTTCCCGGATCAACATTGATGTAGGGGTCGAGTTTCTGAATGGAGACCCGCAGCCCTCGCGCCTTGAGCAGGGCTGCGATGGATGCGGCGGCCAGCCCCTTTCCCAGAGAGGATAATACTCCTCCGGTCACAAAAATAAATTTGGTGTTCATCTATGCCTCGTTCCCTGAAAGTTCTTCGTCCAGTGCCTGCGCAACGCGCGGTTCACCATGGTCCACAAAACAAATGGGCCACCTGCCGGCAGCCCGAAATACGACATCCAACGTGTCCGCCGGCACATTTGGCAGCGGACTTGCGGCTTGTCAAGCGGCCCTGGTGTCCTGCAAACATCCGGGCTTCAATAGCAGAAACCGTACGGAGTGCAAACAGCCTGAAAGGTCGATTTTCAGGCTTGCGCCGGTATTGCTTGGCCTGTAATGGGCGTTGGTACGTAATCAAACAGCACGGCTACGGCCGATTTTCGGAGGAGTGATGGCTCAGGTCAAGACATTGGTAATTACCGGCTACGGAACGAATTGCGAGCGCGAGTGCGCCTTTGCGGCAGATCAGGCCGGCTCGGACCAGACCACCATCGCCTATTTTTCCGATCTGACGGCGGACAAGATCGCACTGGGCGACTTTAATTTTCTCATCCTGCCCGGAGGCTTCCTCGACGGTGACGACCTCGGCTCGGCGCAGGCCGCAGCCCTGCGCTGGCGGCACATGAGGACCAAAAGCGGCAAATCGCTCATGGAAGAATTAAAAGGCTTCCTCGATGCCGGGGGGCTCATTCTGGGCATTTGCAACGGTTTCCAGTTGCTGGTCAAACTGGGCCTGCTGCCCGCCCTGGATGGCGCCTATTTCACCCGCCAAGTGTCGCTCAGCCACAACGACTCTGCCAAATACGAGGACCGCTGGGTGACGTTGAGGATCAACCCGGAGTCTCCCTGCGTGTTCACCAGGGGGCTTGATTATCTCTATGTCCCCGTGCGTCACGGCGAGGGCAAGCTCGTGCCCGGAGATGAGACGACCCTTGCCCGTCTGCAGGCGCAGAATCTCATCGCCCTGCAGTACGTGGATCCGTCCACCCGTGAGGTGACCCAGGAATACCCGGCCAATCCCAACGGCTCGCCCCTTGGCATCGCCGGCCTGACCGACCCCTCGGGGCGGATTCTGGGGCTGATGCCGCACCCCGAGGCGTACAATCACCCGACCAATCATCCCCGCTGGACCCGTGGGGAGACGTCCACCCTGGGTACGGCGCTGCTGAAGGGCGGGGTCGATTACCTGAAGGCCAGATAGGGCGCGTCCGGAGAGGATGCAAAGATCATTGACAGCGAACCCATGACTTTCTACTGTGCGCCTTCCCCGACGCCGGGCCCTGACGACCTGTTGGTCTGGGAGCCCTTCATGCACGAGGCTCTGAAGCTTGCAGAACTGGCGCAACGGCGGGGGGACGTGCCCGTGGGCGCGGTGATCATTGACGGCAGCGGGCAGATTCTGGGACGGGGCGAGAACAGAACCATATTTGAACACGACCCCACGGCCCACGCCGAAATCCTTGCCCTGCGCGAGGCTGGCGCCCGGGCCGGGAACCACCGCCTGACCGATGCGGTCATGGTGGTCACCCTGGAGCCCTGCATCATGTGCCTTGGCGCAATCATCCAGGCGCGTCTGGCCGGAGTGGTCTACGCCGCCGCGGACCCCAAGGCCGGATGCCTGGTCAGCCGCATGGACGGCACGGGGCTGCCCTGGAGCAACCACCATTTCTGGTCTTTGGGCGGAGTGCTCGAACAGGAATGCAGCGCAAAACTGAGCGGCTTTTTCAAGCAGCGCCGCCAGGAAAAGAAAATTTCAAAAAACCTCGCGGAGAGGTAGCGAAGTCCGGCCGTAACGCGCTCGACTCGAAATCGAGTTACCGGCTAATCCCCGGTACGTGGGTTCGAATCCCACCCTCTCCGCCATTTTTAACAGAACCGGCCAGTTGGGTATAAAAGTCCAGCTGGCCGTTTTCTTTGCATCGAGGTTTGCATGGTTCGATATGCGGTTCGATCCTGCTGAAGATCTTGATGTTGAAGTCTTTCCGGCTGACCGTGATCGCAAACCCCCTGGTCGCGCTTATCTCATCATTTCCACCGGATTGCCTTCGTTCAGAAAATCCCTGAGCTCTTCCGAAATCCTGTCGTCCTGGGCGACGCTGTTCCAGAATTCCAGCGCCAGCCTTCTTGCCGCGGCGTACATTTCATCATCAATGACCAGTCGCTTGGGATGTTGCGGCGCGAATGCATATGGCAGCACCTCCCCATTGCCGCGCGGTGCAAAGCCCATGGAGCACATGTCGTAGGCAGGCAGGAGCCTGAATGCGTTTGAGTCCGTGGCCAGGCTCAGGTTTCCCAGGTGCATGTCCGTGTTGTGAATCAGTTTGCCGAAGCACCACAAAAACTCCGCATCACGCACCTGCTTTGGGCAGACCAGTTTTCTGTCCGCCAGCGCCTTCATGACGCGCGGCCAATGTGAGCCCGATCCGACAAATTCCGCGTCGATGGATGCAAGCGAGATCATGGACATCCGTCCGTGCTGGCCGGATCGGTCAAAGCGCTGCGATTCCAGAAAAAGACGCTCTTCGGCCTCGAACACCCTTGTTACCGCAGCGGGAATGCCCTGGCTGCGCAATGCCTTGGCTGCATGGTGTTCGGTGACCAGGATGTCTCGCCATCGTTTTGATATTTCAGTGTCGCCGGGAGGTGAAAACTTGACGATGACGTGCGATGCGCTCTTCGCGCTGAACGCCGTGAATTTTGGTTGCTCGCCTCCGGCGGATGATCCCGGCACTTCGCCGCTCATGGCTTTCTCGGCCAGGCGGGGATACTCGGCGTCGTCGATGGCGACTGGAGTGCGGAGTGCGCGAAGCAAAGCCTGCTCCCCGAACTTGAAGTTGCCCGGTAGATCGTCTCCGCTCGAAATCAAGAACCTGCCTATGTGATCCGTTGTCCACCACTTCGTGTCCGAAGGAAACTCGGGAAAACGGGCATGCAGTTCCTTTGCGATCTGCCTTCCGATGAATCCCTGCGGGCCCATGTCCTGCAGGAAATACGGAAGGTCGTCGTAGAGCCCGTCCCCCCTGTCCCCCAGCAGCAGCGGCGACATCCCCACTGATGGTTCGACATAAAAACCTCCATTCACCAGCGGACGGATATGGGCGACAAGGACGGCATCGCCGCTGGCGTCGACCGTGGCCAAAGGCAGCCGGTCGCTCGCACCGAAAGCGTTTCGAGTCATTATATACTGCGGGGTCCGTCCGCTTTGGATCGTGACGACGCGATGCTTTAGCTGTCGCAGTTGTCTGGAGACGGCGGCTTGGGACAGCCCTGTTCCGGCCTGGATTTCCTTGGAAGTGGCGGGGCCTTGCTCGAGAAATTCCGCTGGCGATAAAGTCATGATTTCATCCTGTGATGCGGATTCATTTTGAATTTGACTAAAATTATGAATAATAAATTGAATTCTATCTTATTGGTAGTAATAATATAATTATAAAAATTGAATTCTATTTTGAATAGAATTATGTATAAGAATATGGTCTTGTATGTGCACTGTCAACCAGGCTGAGAAGAGGGGGGCCGGACAGGCCGGAGCGTGTCCGGGTTGAGCGGGGATTGCGGCTTCAAACGGCGGCGGATGTGTTCGTGGGCGTGGTGATCATGCTCGGTCGCCAGTTGCTTGAGTACCCATCCTGCCGTGGAAAATTTGCAGAACTTGGCGCACACGGCTCGCCATTTCATATTCCAGAACAAACCCCGGTTTTCCTGAATCCAAGGAAAACCGGGGTTTGTTCGTTTAGAGGTAAGCTGACAGATTATTGTTTGATCATGGGCTGGTCGCAACACACGAGTTCTCCCGCGCCGCCTTCCTGTACGAGCACGACGGCACCACACGCTTCACATTTGTAAACTTCACCTTTTTCCGAAGACATAGAGTTCTCCTTGTTGAATGTTGTGGCGGATTATGATTCTTCACACGGGGCATGCCGGATGGGCGTTGCGAACGCTTATGGGTGAGCAGCGTCAATCAGTGGTGATATCGAAGAGGGGGGAGCGAACGCCGTGCTTCGGTAAGCGGGGACCAATCCAGCATGTGTGATAATTCTACGGAATGTCGCGAATTGAGAAAACCATAGCAGTGTGCCGGTCTTTGTGCAAGAGTTCGACCTTTAATGTGCGGCCGTTCTTCTTTTGTGCTTTTTTTTCCTGTACCTGCGAAGGCCAAGGGCAGACTTGCCTTTCCTTTCGACCCAGTTTTCTTTGGTGGCCAGAGCGGGGAATTTGCGTTGTGCTTGCGCTATCGTGAAAAGTTGATCGGTCCTGAGTTGTAAAGCACAGGACCGATCAACTGACGAAGAGCTGAGCCGGTTACCCGGCCAAGGCCTTAAAGTGGGCGCGGGCCGCTAGTAGGGCTGCTGGCCAGTGTTCGGGTTGACGCGGATCTCTACGCGGCGGTTCAGCTGGCGCCCCCCTGGGTTGTCGTTGGACGCCACGGGGCGTGATTCGCCGTAGCCGATGGCCGTGATGCGGGACGGATTGACGCCGCGTTCGACCAGAAGGCGCTGTACGCTCCAGGCGCGGCGCTCGGAGAGTTGCTGGTTGTAGGCGTCGGAACCGGTGCTGTCCGTATGGCCTTCGACCACGATGGTGGTCTGCGGGTATCTGACCAGGACCTGAGCGATGCGTTCGATTTCGTTGTAAAGGCCGGGCAGGACCACGTCGGAATCCACATCAAAAGTCACGTCGCCCTTGAGGGTCAGGGCCAGAAGATCGCCCTCGCGCCGGATCGCCACTTCTTCGGACTGAGCCAGGGCCTGGCGCATTTCCGCTTCCTGGTTGTCCATCATGCGCCCAACCCCGGCTCCGGCCAAGCCGCCGATGGCCGCACCTGCCGCCGCGCCGATAAGGGTTCCCTTGGTGTCCTTGCTGATGATCTGTCCGACGATGGCCCCGGCGGCCGCACCGCCGGCTGCGCCATAGGTGGCTCCCTGGGTTGTCTTGGACTGCTGCTGCATGGTGGCACAGCCGCTGGCGGCAAAGATGACGATAAGTACGAGCAGAGTTATTTTTTTCATGGCCGTTCCTTTTGGGATGATTTTTCAGACACTCTTTAAAGATAAAGTGGAGGGGGCGTTACGTCAATGCACGCTCGGCCTCACGCGTGGTTCACTCTTCCAGAACATTGTTAATCGCGAGCAGCAGGTCTTTGATGGTCAGGGGTTTTTCCACATAGCCGTTCATGCCCGCATCCATAAATTTGCACTTGTCTCCGGCCATGGCGTAGGCTGTGATCGCAACAATGGGGATATTTCTGTTCCGTTCCCCGCATCGACCTGCGCGGATGGCTTTGGTGGCTTCCACCCCATCCATGATTGGCATCTGCACGTCCATGAGCACCAGGTCGAAAGTGTCGCGGGCCAAGGCTTCAATCGCCGCCTGGCCATCCTGGACATGGCTCACCGTGGCGCCTTGTTTCTGCAGTATCGCTCGTGCGGCCATGGCGCTGACGGGATCGTCCTCGGCCAGAAGGATTTTCCTTCCGCCCAGAGAGATGGCCGGGCCGGCAGTCTTGGCCAAGGCAAAGCGCTCAAGGCCCGAATCGATTTCAAAGTCCAGGGAGAAATATATGCTCGTGCCCACTCCCTCCTCGCTGACAACGGACATGCTCCCGCCCATGAGATGCACCAGACGTTTACAGATCGACAACCCGAGGCCAGCGCCCTGGTGTGAGCGGGTGTATCCCGAATCGACCTGGGAAAACGGTTCGAAAAGAGAGCCCAGATTTTCGTCAGGAATGCCAATTCCCGTGTCGCAGACCGAAAAGAGCATTCTGCTGCGCCCCGATTTGAGGGGCGAAAGAGTGGTGGCCGCAACCGTTACTTTGCCTGACGGGGTGAATTTGAGGGCGTTGCCGACCAGGTTGAACAGCACCTGCTGCAGGCGGGCCGAATCTCCGAGGACTTTCGCCGGAAGAGTCGGGTCCGTGTCAAAGCACAGTTCGACCTCGGCTTTGTGCGCGATGGGCAAAAAAAGGTCGCGGGTCTGGCAAAAGACGTCCGAAACGCTCATGGGTGCGAGCTGGATGGAGAGCTTCTTGGCCTCGATGCGGGAGAGATCCAGGATGTCGCTTAAAAGGCGCACCAGCCGTTTGCAGGACTGGATGGCCGTTGTCGTGTAGCTTGTCTGCTCGGCATCGAGGGGACCGGCCTGAAGCAGTTGCAGCATGCCCATGACGCCATTGATGGGCGTGCGTATTTCGTGGCTCATATTTGCCAGAAATTCGCTTTTGGCCTGGTTGGCGAATTCGGCTTGCAGTTTGGAATGGAGCAGCGCCGCCTCGGAGCGCTTGTATTCGGTGATGTCGCGCATGATGATGGAGTAATGCCCGATAAAATCGTCGCTGCGGCCATGGCACAAGATGACCTGCGAGACGGGAATCTCCCGCCCGTCCCGGTGCAGGACGGCGTTTTCCCCTTCCCACAGCCCGGCCGGAGAAGCGGCAGCGGGCAGGCCTTTGATGCGGATTTTCTCCATGGCCCAGGCGGGATGCAGGTCGGCGATGGTACGGCCGCCCAGGGGCTCTTCTGCGTCCATACCCAGCAGTCTGCGCCCGGCCTGGTTGAGGAAGGTGAGCTGGCCGTCAGGCCCGACGGTGCACACGAGGTCGCTGGTCGATTCGAGGATGGTGATGAGCAGCTCTCGCTCGGCCTGCGCCCTGGACTCGCGGCGTGCCAGACGTTGCTGGCGGAACATCAGGGCCAGGAGCAGCAGGGAGACCAGGGCGGTCAGCAGCAGGAGCAGGTTGACCCCGCTGATGAATTTTTCCAGGCGGCTGCGCTGATCTTGAAGCACTGCCTGGGCCGCGGCGTGGGATTCGTTGCGCAGTGAGGATGCCTTCATGAGCGTGTTGTGCAGTCGTGAGTGAACGATGCGCAGGGTCAGGGGCGAGTCTGGCACCTGGCCGGAAACACCTTGGGTCAGCCATTGCCGGACATCGACCAGGGAAGGGGCTACGGCGGAGTGAAAGGCCGAGGCCTGGACCAGATTGTCGAAAACGTAGGAGTTGCGCATCTCCACCAGATCCGCAAAGACTCCGTCAACGTCCTCGACCATGCGCGAGAGGGCTGCGGGCTCGGGTCTGTGAGCAATGACGGCGGCGGTGGTTGTCAGGTGGCTGAGTCCATCCGTGACCCGGTTCAGGTATTCGAGCTGGCCGAGCAGGGTGGTGGGCAGGTTGCGCTCCAGGGAACGCAGGGTCAGGTTGATGAAGACGCCGGCGCTTAAGATCATCGCTACAAGCGCTGCGACGATGATCCAGAAAGATGACTCCGCGTCGCGTCTGGACAGGTTCACGGCAGGCTGCTCCCACGCGGCCGAAGCCCCTTGTCTTCGTAGAACCGCCGGGCACCGGGATGCAGCTGGATGGATATGCCGCTCAGCGCTGAATCAAGAGTCACATGCTGGCCCTGCATGTGGGCCTCGCGCAGCAGGGTCTGCGTCTGTTCGTTCCAGAGAGCCTCGGTCATCCGGTACACCAGTTGCTCATCCATATCGTCCCGAACTACCAGCAGAGCGTGGACTTCGAGGGTCGGAGTTTGCGGGACCCCCTCGTACGCTCCTGCGGGGATGAATCCCGCGGCGAGGTAGGGGTAGGCATGGCTAATGCGGGCGCCGATTTCCGGCTTGACGGGTACCAGATAATAATCCTGATTGATGATGTCGGCGATGGCCTTGGTCGGAGTGCCGGCCATGAGGCAGAAACCTTGCAATTTGCCATCGGCCAGACGCTCCTGGGTGAACTCGGGCTTCAGATAGACCGGGTCAAAATCCTTTTCCCCGAGGCCGTGAGCATCAAGAACAATGCGCATGACCGCAAGTGTGCCTGAACCGACTTCGTCCAGGGACACCGACTTGCCCCGAAAATCCTGAATCTTTCGAATGTCTGCGTCGCGTCTGGTGAGAATCTGAAGGTGCTCCGGGTACAGGCTGGCCACGGCGCGCACCTGGTCTGTCCCGCCGAGTTCCGTAAAGGGCTCTTCTCTTTTCAGGGCCCGATGGGCGACATCCGCCTGCACCAGCCCGACTTCGATTTCTCCGGCAAGCAGAGCGTGAAGGTTGTCTACGGACCCTCCGCTTGTCTGTTCCACCGCAATAAGATCCGGCGCGATGGAGGCGTTGGTGATCCCTTCGGCCAGAGCCTTGCCTACCGGGTAGTACACTCCGAGCAGGCCCCCCGTGCCGATGCGCAGCATTCTGAGTTCCTGCGCCGAGGCCGGTGAAACGATCAGAAAAAGTGCGAAAGCAAAAAAAGCAAGTATGTAATGAGTCGTTTGGAGTGCCGGAAGAGAACTTGTCATGTGTTCCTTTCTCCTGGAATTAAAGAGGGTCTTCTCTACGTCAGCCAAGTGGGGCGTTGGGACAATTTTGTGACCCCTCAAAAATAATACTGCTCACTTGCCGCCACTGTGTAAAGGGAAAGACGTGTCAGCGGGAAAATCTCCAATGCCAGCCGGGTGCACTTCGCCTTTTCACTTGTATCCCGCCCGGCCAATTGTCTTCAAAAGGAAATTGCGCACCAGGGGCCGCGCCATCATGTCTTGACCGCTCCGCGATCACGATAATCCTTAAAGAATGTAATATCCTGTGAGCCCTCTTTGTCCTGGGCTATTCGTACGGCCCGACGCCATTGTCGCACAGGGCGTTGCGTGTCGGGGCGCGGGATGTCATAGATGTCGAAGTTCGGTTTTTATGAGCGTTTCGTCTTTTCGGTCTGCGTCCAGCCAAAGCTGAGGAGTTGAGAGTTCGGATATGTTCAGAATCGTTTTTTACTTGATTCTCTTATCTTTTTCCGGCCAGGCCCTGGCCCAGCCGCTTCCTGAGGAAGTGATCCTGGCAAACGCGCCATATCCTCCGTATGTGATGCCGGAGAAGCATGCCGGCGGACCGGGAATAGACATGGAGATAGCCATGACCGCGCTGGAAAATATGGGCGTCAGGACCGTCGTCAAGCTGGCTCCTTTCAAGCGGGTGCTGGCCATGCTGGAAGAGGGCCAGGCGGAGCTGACCACTTCCCTGAGTTTTCGTGCCGAACGGGACGAGTACCTGCACTGGTCGCTGCCCTACCGGACCGACACGAGCTACATTTTCTTCACCAGAAAGGATTCGGCATTTCAGCCGGAGCGCATCGAGGATCTGCGCGGCATGAAGGTGGGGGTGGTGCGCGGTTTCGTCTTTCCGGCCGCGTTCGCCGAGGATCCGGATATCGAGAAAGTGGAGGCTCCGCATATCCCAAGCATGCTGGCGATGCTGCTCGAGGGCCGGTTTGACGCGCTCATCGTCAACAGCATCGTCGGCAAGCATGAGCTGCTGGCCACAGGCAGAATGGCCGAAGTGAAGCAGGCGCCGTTCAGTCTCAGGAGCCCGAACGACAAGGGCACGGTCATGGGGTTTTCCAAAGCGCGCGTTTCGTGCGAATTCGTGGACCGTTTCAACGCAGAACTGAGGAAGATGCTGAACGATGGAACCATCGACAGGATCGAAGACAAGTACTTGAACTAGGCGATCGTGTTCGCACTGGAGACGGGCTTTTTGAAAGTACGTTCTGCTCGTCGCCGCGTTGCGCCCCGGTGCCAGGTGCACTCCAAGACGCTTACGTCTTCTCTACGAACCAGGCATGAAATTCCCGCTTGGCCTTGAAACCCACGCCCACTGCTCCCTTGTGCAGATACAGGCAATAGGCCCAGTCCGGAGCATAGGCGCTGCTGGTCGAGGACCAGTAGGCTTCGCGGATGTCCGTGAAGGGATGGTTTTCGGGCAGGGCGGGGTTGTGGTGCTCGGCGTCGACCAGCGATTCCAGTTCGCGGATGGTCGGCAGGCGCCATTTGCGACCCTTTTCGCGCCGCCGTGTTGCGGCCGACAGCGCTTCCTCCCAGGTAGAGAGCCCCAGATGATCCGTTGATTTTGCCCACAAAAGCCCCGTCAGCATATCACGCACTCCGTCTTCTTCCGCCTCAAACCGGGGCTCCGGCCAGGGAGCGCCATTGCGCAGTTCTCCGTCCTGCCCTGTCGCCGTGCAGTCGGTGACGTTTCCTGCTGCGTCCCAGCATCTCCGTTGCCCGGTGCGGGAAAGCACGGGGCTCTTTCCTCGCACCGGCCAGACCATGGCGTCGCGGGTCTTGTCGCCGTAGAACATGCGCCCGCCTTCCATATGTACGCGCCAGGCGCAGTCCGGGGCGATGGCGGCCGTGGTCGAGGTCCAGTACCAGGTCTGACTGACCGTGAACGGGTGCTGCGCAGGCAGGGCGGGGCGATGGTGGTTGTAGCTGACAAGGCTTGAAAGCTCGCGGCGGTTGGGCAGTCGCCAGTCGGCATGACCGAAGGCGTTCTCGCGGTTCATGTCAGCCACGGCGGCCAGGGCCTCGGTCCAGGACATGGGGAAGTCGCCCACGGAGGCCGTGCGCGGCCAGACGAGGCCTGTCAGCAGGTCCAGCGCCAGTTCGTTTTCAAGCAGCTCGAACCTTGGGACCGGCCACGCGATTCCGGGGCGAAATTCTCCGTCTTGACCACTGCCACTGCAGTCCACGGGGAGTCCATTGGCGTTGAAACACAGGGTCTGGCTGGTGGCCAGGACGTGACGGGCGGGGTGTGATGCCATGCCGGGCCTACTCCGCGCAGTCCACGCACAGCGTGGCTTCGGGCATGATCAGCAGTCGACCGATGGCGATATCTTCATCGCATTCGGTGCAGACTCCGAAATGTTCATCGTCAACCCTGTCCAGGGCGCGCTCAAGTCGCATCAAGGTTCGCTTGGAATCCGTCAGGCGCTGGCCGCTGATGGCCTGGTTGGCCATGGAGTCCATGCGCGACAGGCGTCCGATGGGCTGGTCCAGGGATACGGGCTTGGAAGTTTCCTCGAGCTGGGCGATGGTGATCTTGAGTTCCTGCATGCGCTTTTCGATGCGCTGTTTGATTTCCCGGCGCTGTTCAGGGGTCATTTTCCTGTCCTTGAAAAAGTTGGGCGGCCGCTCCTTCCCGGGGAGGGACGCGCGACGTGAACAGACAGTATAGAAGCTGAAGCAGTGCAGGGTCAATGTGTACGGGAAATTTCGGGCATGAAAACATGGATCCCCGCCTTCGCGGGAATGAGTGCGCCCGCGAAGGCGCTTTGTCAGGGTGGTGTAAGTCCACCTCGGGGTAAGCCACACCCCTGAAGTCGAAGGTAACTGCGTCACTGCGA